>MDSV01243006.1_pt1 | contig 14027 bp, 10 predicted proteins | sample 810851 | NCBI WGS metagenome assembly MDSV01 (sample SAMN05326640, study PRJNA326480) | marine metagenome | isolation source: seawater | place: Atlantic Ocean: North East | collected 2012 | reverse complement strand
TTTCTTTGCCCTGTAAAGACAAATCCCAATTTTTCACTTTCTTTTTAAACTCCTAACTTGTTGAAATTACGATGAATCAAGAAATTCCCAATAACCGTAGTGGCCTCCTTGCGGGCGGAAACTGGATTATAGACCAGGTCAAAATGATTGATGTTTACCCCAAGCATGAACAACTTGCAAATATATCGGGGCAATCCCAGGGCACGGGTGGGTCGCCTTATAATGTATTACTCGATCTGGCCAAGCTTGGGGCAAGTTTTCCTCTGGTCGGTGCGGGCCTGGTTGGCCAGGATGCACTGGGGGAATACATTCTTAATGATTGTCGATCCAATGGAATCGACCCTGAGTTTATCTCGGTGTCTCCCGGAACTTCCACTTCCTACACGGATGTTATGACTGAAATTGAGGGTGGAAGAAGAACTTTTTTCCATAACCGGGGTGCAAATGCGACTTGGAATGGAGGTGATATCGATTTTTCCCAAAGTCAGGCCAAGATCTTTCATCTAGGCTATTTACTTTTGCTCGATGCGATTGATGCATCTGATTCGGAACATGGTACTGTGGGGGCGGCGTTATTAGCAAAGGCGCGGGATGCTGGGTTTAAAACAAGTATAGATGTGGTCAGCGAGGACAGTGAGCGCTTTTCCAAAATTATTGGCCCGGCATTGAAGCAGGTTGATTATTGTATTCTCAATGAGATCGAAGCGAGCAAGGTAACCGGTGTTGAAGTGCGGAGGGATGGTAAACTTATGGAAGAGGGAATTGAAGAGGCGAGCTCAAAACTTTTTGAACTCGGCGTCACTGATCTAGTGGCGATTCATTTTCCGGAGGGCTCCTATGGGCAGCGCAGTTCGGGTGAAAAATTAAGACAGGGCTCGTTGGCCCTGCCCAAGGGTTATATCAAAGGTGCTGCGGGAGCAGGGGATGCATTCTGTTCCGGCGTCCTTCTTGGTGTGCATGAAGATTGGCCGCTTGAAAAATGCCTATTGACTGGAACCTGTGCCGCTACTGCCTGCATGTCCGACCCGACTTGCACAGATGGTTTACGTTCGCTCGAAGACTGCCTGGCCCTGGCCGATGAGTTCGGGATTGGCGAAGATGAAAGCTAATTTCTCAGTTCCTTTACTTTTTAAAAACAAATGACAGAAGATACAGTAAACAATTTTGATTTATCCACGCGTCGGCAGGCACTGACTAAACTGGCGGCGGAGGAAGATTTCCCTGCAGTCGGAAATTTTGTCAATGCCCACGCTCATACCTTCTATTCATTCAATTATAAAGGGTACTCTCCGAGTCGGTTTGTTCTCGAAGCCAGGCGTGAGGGCCTGGAGATGGGAGGCATTGTTGACTTTGATGTACTGGATGGGTTGGAGGAATTTTGGGAGGCAAGCCGGTTACTTGATTTGAAAGGATGTGTGGGTATTGAGTCCCGTGTGTTTGTTCCTGAATTTTCTGACCGCGAAATTAATTCACCTGGTGAGCCAGGAATCAGTTACCATATGGACACAGGATTTACCAGTACCGATATACCCGCATCCGCTCAGGCGTTTTTGGACAACATGAGATCCACTTCTGCGGAGCGTAACCAGGCGATGGTTAAGCGGGTAAATGAATTCCTTTCCCCGCTTGTTTTGGATTACGATTTCGATGTGCTTCCCCTTACCCCGAATGGAAATGCCACGGAGCGCCATTTATGCCTCGCCTATGCTCGAAAAGCCGCGTCTATGTTTCCTGAGGAATCAGATTTACGAACATTCTGGAGTGAAAAGCTTGGAGTAGCACAGGAGGATATTAAGGAGTTGCCCGAGGGTAGGCCAATTACCGATCTAATTCGGGCCAAAACAATGAAGCAGGGCGGGGTAGGTTATGTAAAACCGGATTCGGGATCATTTCCCAAGATGGCAGAGATGAACGAATTTTCGTTACTCTGTGGTGCCATTCCCACTTTTACCTGGCTTGATGGTTGTTCCAATGGGGAGCAGTCGATTGAGGAGTTGGTTGAGGTGGGCAGATCAACGGGAGTGGCTGCATTTAATATCATACCCGACCGAAATTACACACCCGGCCAAAAGGATCAGAAACTTGAAAATTTGAATCAGGTGGTGAAATTGACCCAGGACTTGGGACTTCCCCTACTCGGGGGCACAGAGATGAACAGCCCGGGACAAAAGTTTGTCGACGATTTTTCCTCCGCTGAACTTGCTCCCCATCACAATCTCTTTCTGCGGGGTTCCTGGATTTTACATGCTCATTCAACCCTGCAAAGGTATGCTGGGATGGGATATCTAAGTGACTGGGCTGAGAATCAGTTTTCCGGGGTTGAGTCAAAGAATGACTTTTATGCTTCTTTTGGAGAAAGTTTTTCTCCGAGGGGGGACCGGATCCTTCAGGATTCCCTGAATGCGGAGATGGGTGCTGGCGAAGTCAGTGAATTAGCGGCCCGGGCAATGTCCGCCTAAATAATTATGTCGACATTTGTCGGCTTTGGCTTTGGGGCAATCCAGGGCGGGCTTTTTTTACCGGAGGCTTTTGCTTCGGGTTTTTTTAACAGGTTAGTGGTTTCTGAAATCGATCAGGAAACAGTGGACCGGGTTAGGGCAGGAAAGGGAGCTTATTTTTGCAATATTGCACATGCTGACCGTTTACAGCAGCGGAAAATCGAAGGGATTGAGATCTATAATCCTTTGGTTCCAGATGACCGGGAGAAATTAGTAAGTGCGATTGCTCAGGCTCAGGAAATGTGCACCGCATTACCCAGTTTTAAACTTTATGATATGGGAGAAGCCTCAGTGGCTAAACTTATTTCTGACGGGCTAAAGAGGAAAATATCTTCGGAAGAACTTCCATCTGTTGTTATTTATGCAGCCGAAAATGATGCCCGAGCCGCCGCCCGGCTTCGGGAAGCCTGCTTAATTCATTTTCCCAACCTGCCTGAAAATCGAATAATTTTTTCCGAGACAGTGATTGCCAAAATGTGCTCGGTGGTGACCGATCCCGTGCGTATTTCAAATGAGAAATTAAACCCAATGGTTGAGGGCTTTGATAAAGCCTTCGTGGTGGAAGCTTTTAATCGAATTTTGATCGATGAACAGGTTCCCCAAAATTTTACCCGTGGTTTGAATGATTTTGTGCCCAAGTGTGATTTGGAACCCTTTGCCATATCCAAGTTCCTCGGGCATAACGCAATGCACGCACTGCTTGGGTACTTGGCCCGGGATGAAGGAATTTCTTATATGCACGAAGCGGGGAAGCGCCAAGATTTAATGGAAACGGTTCGCCGTTCATTTATAGAAGAGGCAGGGGTGGGGCTTTGTCAAAAATACAACCAGATTGAGGATTTCCTATTTACAGAAGATGGTTTTCGGGACCATGCAGAAGAGGCACTGGTTCGAATGGTGAACCCATTTCTCAGGGACCCGGTTGCTCGTGTTACCCGTGACCCGGTGAGGAAGCTTGGTTGGGATGACCGATTGCTCGGAGCGATGAGGCTAGCCCTAGATGCCGGGATTCAACCCGGTATTCTAGCCCGCGGAGCGGCCTTGGCCTTGAAGTTTGCATGCGAAGAGAATAATTGGAATTCCATGGAGGAAGGGTTGGGCCAAATCTGGCAGAATGTGCACCCTAAGGAGCAGAATGAATTGCGTGGTTTAATTCTCGCGCATTCGTAAGGAAGCCTCCTTTTCATAATCCCTCTATTTTTAAAATTTAGGTTTTAGATGTTGCAATTCCATCACAAACGATCAAAAACAATCTTATTCGATCAATATGATTCGTGAAGCCTGTCCAACCTTAGCCCCTCAAAGAAGAGAGCATATCCGTTTACTCGTTCGGGAAACCGGGTTTGCCCGCGTGGAGGATTTACGCAGGGAGTTAAAAGTTTCGGTGGCCACGATTCGCCGAGATTTGGAAATTTTGGAAGAGGAGGGGAAAGTAAGACGGGTTCATGGTGGTGCGGTGAGTATGGAAAGCAGGCTAGATGAGGCAGTTTTTGATGATAAAACCAGTCAGTTCACCAAAGAGAAACGGGCGATTGCTGAGGAGGCATTTCAATTAATCGGTCAGGAAGAATCGCTCTTTTTGGACGGTGGAAGCACGACCTTGTGTCTTGCCCGATTGCTTAAGGAGCGAAAAGATTTAACTGTGGTGACTAATTCGCTGCGGGCTGCTGCTGAACTTGCTGATTCTGGACCACGTGTGATTTTAACCGGTGGTGAATTACGAAGGATTAGTCAAACCATGGTTGGTCCCCTGACTTCAGCTGTTTTAAGCAAGGTAAGGGTTGATAAGGCATTCATGGGGACAATGGGATTTTGTTTAAAAAATGGTCTCACCACCACGGATCCAAACGAAGCTTTTGTGAAAAACCTGGTTGTGGAACAGGCAACCAAAGTGGTTTTATTGGCTGACTCCAGTAAGGCAGAGAAGGTATCCTTTGCCCGAGTTTCAGATTGGGACAAGGTTGATATTTTAATAAGTGATACGATGCTCCCGAATGAATTTTCAAAAACATTACCCAAGCTCGGGGTTAAAACCCAGCTTGCCTAAATTTATAACCCAAGAAATAGAATATTATGGCTACACCCGTTATAATGCCCAGACAGGGCCAATCCGTTGAAAGCTGCATCCTTACCGAATGGAAGGTTCAACCCGGCGACACTGTGGCTGAAGGGGATGTGCTTGCAGTAATTGAAACAGACAAAGCGAGCTTTGACCTGGAGTCAACAGCGGCTGGAACTGTGATCGAGCTTTTTTGGGAGGCGGATGATGATGTGCCTGTTTTGGCCAATGTATTGGCGATTGGGGATGAAGGTGAAAATGTCGACGAATTTCGCCCCGCCGGTTCTGGAGAAACTACAGCTCCAATTGCCGAACCTGATTCTGCAAGCCCAGCTGCGCCAGCTGCTCAGTCAACCGCCCAACCGACCGCGGATACCACCCCGGTTGCAGCACCTGTTTCATCGGGTGCTCCCTCTGCCGGAGTCAGTCCTCGAGCACGGAAGAAAGCAATTCGAACCGGAGTTGACGCAGAAATTTTAGTTGGAACCGGCCCGGGTGGACGGGTTATTGAACGAGATGTGGATGCTTTTCTTGCCGGCACTCCCCGCTTATCTGCCACCGCCCGAATTCGTGCTCAACAGGACGGGTTGGAAGCACCGGGACGGGGAAGTGGACTTGCAGGAATGGCATTGGCTTCAGATATGCGCCAGCCCGGTGCCATCGACGGAGCGGATGTGGAACCGGTTAAGGGTATCCGTAAATTAATTGCGGATCGTATGATGCAGTCTCTTCAGGGGACCGCTCAATTGACCCTGCATTCTTCTTTTGATGCGACAGCCTGCCAAGCAATGCGTAAGAAACGGGTTGCGGACGGGGAATCCAAGGTTTCAATCAATGACCTGATCGCCAAGGCAATTTTATCTGCCCTAAAAATTCATCCGGAAATGAATGCTCATTTTCTCGGTAACCGGTTAGCAGTTTTTCATGAAGTTCATCTTGGGATCGCAGTTGATTCCCCTCGTGGATTAATGGTTCCGGTGGTGGAGGACGCTTCGAAAATGTCCCTCGAAATGCTCTCAGCTGAAATCAAGAAAAAGGCGATTGCCTGTCGTGAAGGAACAGTTCAACCGGACGAACTTTCTGGAGGAACTTTTACATTAACCAATCTTGGTATGTTAGGAGTGGAAAATTTTACCCCGGTTTTGAATCCACCAGAAATTGCAATTCTTGGGGTGGGGGGAATTAGTGTAAAACCAAAGAGACTGGAAAACGGAGAAGTTTCCTTTGTTGATCAGATATCTCTCAGCCTCACTATTGATCATCAGGCAATTGACGGAGCTCCCGCCGCCCGGTTCCTGCAAACTTTTGTAAACCATTTAGAAAACCATCCGGGTGAAGACCCATCAACCATTGAAGGAGAAGAATAATTGTGAAGTATGATTTTGCTGTAATTGGAGCCGGACCCGCTGGGTATGTGGCCGCTAAAAAAGCCGCGTCTGCCGGACTAAAAGTGGTCATGGTGGAAAAGAAAAAGTTGGGTGGTGTATGCCTGAATGAAGGTTGTGTGCCTTCGAAAACACTTCTTCAGGCCGCGAAAACCTATCATCACGCCAAGCACGGATCTATCTTTGGAGTTGAAGCCGGTAGTTTAAGCTTTGATTTTGGAAAAGCACATGCTCATAAAAATTCAGTTATGGATCGAATGAGGGATGGAATCGCCGGGTTGATGAAAAAAAATAAGGTGGAGGTAATCGAAGGCGAAGCCAAACTTGTAAAGGGCGGTTTTAGTGTAAATGGGGAAAGCCATGAAGCGGAAAATATCTTGCTCTGTACTGGCTCGTCTCCCTCTATACCACCTATTCCCGGAATTGAGGCGGACCATATTGTGGATTCAACCGGAATCTTGGATAACGAACAATTACCAGAAAGCTTGGTGATTGTAGGTGGTGGTGTGATCGGGTGTGAATTTGCATGTGTCTATGCTTCGGTTGGCGTACCAGTAACCGTTTTGGAAGCAATGCCCGAAATTTGCCCGAATTTGGATCCTGAAATTGCGGCAATCCTTCGTAAGGAACTCGAGAACAAAGGAGTTACTTTTTTACTGGGTGCCAAAGTTGAGAAATTTGAAGGTAAGTCCGTCAGTTATAACCTGGAAGGAGAGAGTAAGGAGATTGAGTCTGATCTTGTTCTTGTTGCCACAGGGCGTAAGCCTAATGTATCCGGCCTTGGTTTGGAGGATATTGGATTGGATTTTGACCCACGGGGTGGAGTTAAGGTTGACCCAAGGGGTGCAACTAATTTACCAGGAGTATGGGCTGCTGGTGATGTTACTGGACAGGCGTGGCTTGCTCATGCTGCCAGCCGGATGGCTGAGGTGGTTGTTCATAATATTACCGGACAGAAAGATCAGATGCGACACGACACGATGCCAGCAGTGGTTTACACAAGCCCTGAGGTTGCTGTTGTTGGACTGACCAAGGAAGAAGCCGTCGATCGTGGGTTTAAGGTAAAAACCGGAAAAATCCCGATGGCGATTAATGCCCGTTATATTGCAGAGAATCCCGGAGAACAGGGGATGTGCAAAGTCGTTTTGGATGCGGATACAAATCGTTTACTCGGAGTGCATATGGTCGGGGGAGCCTGTTCAGAAATGATCTTTGGTGCCGTGGCTATGTTGGAAACTGAATTGCGCGAAGAGGAAATTGAGGAAATTGTTTTCCCTCATCCAACCACCTCTGAAATTATGAAGGATGTCTTTATGGCAGTCCGCTAACTTTTTTATTAGAACCCAACAACTTTTTATATGCCTAAGTCACAAATAGTAGAGCCCGCAGAAGAACGTAAAGCAGGAACCATTCGGTTTGCTGAAATTCCACTCAATCAATACAAGCAAGATATTGCCAAGGAGAAAGAAGCCTATGGGGCTGAAGCTTTGGTTGGTATGTATGAAGACATGCTCCTTATTCGCGTGTTTGAAAATATGCTACAATCCATAAAAACCCAGGGTTCTTATGAAGGAATAGAATACGACCATAAGGGACCGGCACACCTTTCAATTGGTCAGGAAGCATCCTCAGTCGGACAGGCTTTCCTGCTCGGTATTGATGATCATATTCTTGGTTCCCACCGTTCGCATGGTGAGATATTGGCCAAGGGAATGTCCGCAATTCGAAAATTGGATGACCAGTCCCTGATCGAAATTATGGAAAATTTTCTTGGGGGTGACTGTTACCGCGTAGTTGAAAAAGAAGGTTCGGACTCGGTCAAGGATTTGGCCAGAAACTTTTTATTGTACGGGGCGTTGGCGGAAATTTTTGGCCGTGAAAACGGATTTAACCGAGGCCTAGGCGGATCAATGCATGCATTCTTTCCTCCTTTTGGAATATTACCAAACAATGCAATTGTCGGTGGTTCAGCAGATATTGCAATGGGAGCAGCGCTTTTCAAGAAGGTAAACCGGAAGGATGGTATTGTGATCTCTAATGTGGGGGATGCATCAATGGGATGTGGTCCAACTTGGGAAGCAATGAACTTCGCATCAATGCGCCAGTTTCATGAGCTTTGGGAAAATGGAATGAAAGGTGGCTTGCCAATCATTTTTAATTTCATGAATAATTTCTATGGTATGGGTGGACAGACTGCTGGGGAAACTATGGCTTTTGATTACCTTGCCCGAGTTGGAGCAGGAGTAAACCCTCAATCAATGCATGCCGAGCGGGTGGATGGATACAATCCATTAGCAGTTGTGGATGCAATTAAACGAAAGAAAGCATTGATTGAAAATGGGGACGGTCCAGTTTTACTTGAAACCATTACCTACCGATATTCCGGGCACTCGCCCTCCGATGCATCTTCCTACCGTCTGAAAGAAGAGGTGGAAGCCTGGCAGGCAGTGGATCCAATCAATGCGTATGCCAAAGAATTAATTGATTCAGGAATGCTCACCGAGGATGCAATTGAAGAAAAGCAGGCCAATATCACTAAGGCAATGACACAAGCCTGTCGATTGGCTTCGGATTTGGAGGTTTCTCCCAGACTCGCTTCCGAGAAAATTGGAGGTTTGATGTTTTCTAAAAGAAAAGTCGATAATTATGACCCTAGTCGGGAACCGGAATTAACTTTGGCGGCAGCTGAGAACCCTAGGGTTCAAGCCTTGGCCAAAAAATCAAGAGCCGGGATAATTGATGGCAAACCTGTATCTAAGAACAAGGTTTATCAATACCGAGATGCAATTTTTGAGGCTGCTTTTCATCGTTTTCAGAACGATTCCACATTAGTTGCTTATGGTGAGGAAAATCGTGATTGGGGTGGGGCGTTTGCTTGTTATCGTGGATTAACTGAATCCCTTCCTTACCACCGGTTATTTAATTCACCTATTTCGGAAGCGGCGATTGTTGGCAGTGCGGTGGGATATGCCTTGGAAGGAGGGCGTGCATTAGTGGAGCTTATGTATTGCGACTTTATGGGGCGTGCAGGAGATGAGATTTTTAATCAATTGGCCAAGTGGCAAAGTATGTCGGCCTGTATTCTTGAAATGCCTGTCGTACTTCGGGTCTCAGTTGGATCAAAATATGGAGCCCAACATTCTCAGGACTGGAGTGCTCTGGTGAATCATATCCCCGGTCTCCAGGTTGTTTTCCCATGCACACCTTATGATGCGAAAGGAATGCTTAACACTGCTTTAGCCGGGAGTGATCCGGTGATCTTTTTCGAGAGTCAAAGGCTATATGATATTGGTGAACTTTTTGAAAAGGAAGTTCCTGCTGAGTACTATGAAATTCCTTTCGGACTTCCTGCCAAGAGAAGAACAGGGAAAGATATTACTTTGATTACTGTGGGTGCGACCATGTATCGTGCGTTAGAAGCAGCCGATATTCTTGAGCAAAAATATGGTATCACCTGTGATGTGTTTGATTGCCGGTCAATCAATCCTTTGGATTATGATCCGTTAATTGAATCGGTACGTAAGACTGGTAAGGTTCTTTTGTCTTCGGACGCCTGTGCCCGTGGTTCAGTTATGCAGGATATTGCTTCCAATATCAGCCAGTTAGCATTTGATGATTTGGATTCCCCTCCAGTGGTGGTGGGTTCAAGAAATTGGATTACTCCCTGTGCAGAAGTGGAGGAGGATTATTTCCCACAGCCATCCTGGATGATAGATGCAATTCATGAGCGAATCATGCCACTACCCGGTCATCAGTTGAGTTCAAATCCGACCACTGGTGAACTTGTTCATCGCAATCGAGAAGGAATTTAATTTGCTTTTTATTTTCGATTTAATTGTTCAGGATACGAAAAGAGCATAGCTACTATGCAATCTTTCTTAGCCCAGAATTTTAATCAGTAACCAGCCATGGCCACAACATTACAGGAACGGACGAAAACCTTACTTAAGGAATCGGGTGAAACTCATCAGGGCGTTTTCTTAACTGGACCCGACAAAATTGAACTTTTGTCTGTCGAATTACCTGAATCAGTAACCACTGAAAATGATTTCGTACTCGCCAGTTTTGGCAATTGTCGTTGTGCATCAGATGCTAAAGCAATCCGTCAGTTTGATTCACATGCCCGGGTTCCGTCCGGAGTTGAAAAGGTAGCTCTGGGGCATGAGACTTTGCAAATGATTATCCAGGCTCCGTCGGATTCTGATTTTAAGGTTGGTGAGATTGTGGTGATCACACCCGGTCATGCCAGTGAACCAATTGATCCTTTGAATTTTGAGCCTACGGATTCGGGCGTTTTGGCAGCGCTTGGGTATTCCTATCAATACCTCGGTGGTTTAAGACGCTTTAATGCAGTACCGGGAGTGGCTCCATCATTTATTCAGGCCCAGGGATTTGGTAATCTTTTTAATCGGGTGGAACCTCTGGAAAACACCAGTCTTGTTTCCCTGGCTCATGCTGAACCTTTTGCCTGTAATTTTGGTACCAATAAGCATATTTTCACTTTTAATGAGAAAGGGGGATTTGTATATGGAGTTCCCCCCCGTTCTATTCTTGCCTATTTATCCGGTACCGCACGGATGGCCATGATCAATTTAACAATCGTGGCCAGCGTACCTGATGATGAGTTACCCAAGGTAGTATATATTACCGGCTCACCTGCAAAACTGGCGGAAATGGATCGGTATGCATTAATTCTAGATTTGAGAGAACGAGGTACAAAGGTTGAATTAATTGATCGTAATGATCCAGCAATTGTTTCGAAGTTAACTGAGTTTGGAAAACCAAATGTTATTTGGACCAATTATGCATCTCAGGAAAGTTATGATCAGGCCTGTGCTATTATTGAGAATGGAGGGAACCTAAACAGCTATGCGGGTGCGGCGGATCCTGAACTTGTTATTAAGATGCCTGTTGGTGTCGCAGAAACATTTGATAATTTTCAGGAGGAAGCTGAGTCGCAAATACATTCCATGCATCATAATGTCGGTCCAAATAACCCTGTTCGTAATAACGGACTTGCAAAGGATCCTATGGTTGCGTTTTTGGGTTTTAATGAGAACAGTGAACGGTTAAACACCTATTTAAAATCTCTGCCCAATGGAACTCAGGTGTATGCCCCAGAGCAGTCGGTGGAAGAATTTGGGTTGATCGCACTTTCTTCTGGATCCAGTTTCACCGATGTTTTTATTGCCGGGTCAGGTAATGATGCCGTGTCCAGTTACCAGTCTATTGAATGCCAGTTTGCACGTTCTGCCGCGGTTAATTTCATCGATGGTGATTTGGAAGTGCCGATTTTATCGAGGCAGGCACATTATGTCTCGCGTCATCAAATTTGTGGTTCCAATGTTCCCTGGTTTTTAACTAACACATCAGAACCACATTCAGATGACATGGTTGTGCAGGCGAAGAATCCAGTTAATTTTGACTGGATGGTAAAAGGAATCTGTGGATTGAATTATGTTACTAAGATGATGGAGAAAGTGGAAAGTACCCAACCCTTTGGTTCATTTTTCGCATTTACTGAATTACCAGAATTACCCTATGTGGAGGTCAGTTCACAGGCATTTATGAATGCGGCTGTGGAATTGGATGGTTTGGCAGCCCAAGCTTTAACCAAGGGAGCCCAAGTTCTTTCTGAGAATGGAGAACAATGGTCTAGGAAAGTGGAGGAAGCTCTTTACGACGGTTACCAAGCTCTTTACCCTTTAAACTTAATTAAATAATATATTATGAGTTGGACGAATTTAACAGAAAAAGTGGTCATTATTACTGGAGGTGCTGCCGGCATCGGACTTTCCGTTGCGAAAGGATTTGTCGAGGTGGGGGCGAAAGTGGTGATTGGTGATTTTGCGGAGGATATTGGGCAAAAGGCTGTGCTGGAAGTCAATGAGGTTGGACCAGGAGAAGCTATTTTTGCCCGTTGCGATGTGACTTCTAAGGCAGATGTCGAGGCCATGGTTCAAACCGCAGTGGACAAATTCGGACAGATTGATGTCCTGGTTAACAATGCGGGAATTAATGTTCCTAGGCTATTGGTTGATCCCGCAGGGAAGGAGGAGTTAACCGAGGAAATTTGGGACAAGGTATTTGCGGTGAATGTGAAAGGGCAGTTTTTATGTGCCCAGGCAGCAGCACGGGCTATGCTTGCATCCGGTAATGGTGGTGTAGTGATCAATATGACCTCTGAGTCAGGGATGGAAGGTAGCGAAGGGCAAAGCGTGTATGCGGCCACAAAAGCGGCCAACCAGAATATGACTCGGTCGTGGTCTAAGGAATTAGGCAGGCAGGGTGTTCGTGTGGTCGGGGTCGGTCCGGGAATTATGGAAACTACTTCCATGCGGAGTCCGGCTTATGAAGAATCTCTTGCATACACCCGTGGTATCTCTGCGGATGAACTTCGTGAAAAATACGGTAGTACATCATCTATTCCCCTAGGTAGAAGTGGTAAATTATCAGAGGTTTCGGATTTAGTTGTTTTTCTTGCTTCCGATCGTGCATCCTACATTCACGGAACGACGGTCAATATTTCCGGAGGGAAATCAAGAGGGTAAAATAAATTTTCAAGTCAAAGGCTCACCATGTGGTGACTCCTTTTGCTAAGATTAGGTTTGCATAAATTCGGGTATCACCGGTCATTACGACCGCAAATGCTTTGCGGGTTTGATCATAAAAATCATATTTATCAACCTGAGCAATTGGGGCGGTGTCAGGGTAATGTTTTTTGACAATTGCATCGTACCCATCATGGACAGCTTGGTAGTCTGCAGCAATTTTTGGATTCGCTTTATCTTCGGGTAATGGTCCCATCATCATAACTGGTTGTTCAATTACATGATCGAGAACAAAAAGGGGAAGAACTGCATCCAATAGGTCATCAATCCGCAACCCATCCGCTCGGATAATATTTTCATTGCAACTTTCTCCCGGAAAATGGGCATCTCCAAAAATAATTTCGTCATGGTGACCCATGCGATAAAGCGTTTCGAGCAATTTTGGACTAAGAAGTGGAGAAATACCGCGTAACATATTTCTTTGCTATAAGTTTCATTCTTAAGAGTCAAGTAACTCGATATTTAGAGATGCGATAATTTATTTAAACCCAAAAAAAATGCCGTAAAAACGGCATTTATAAAATTTTTCGATTTCCGGCCTGCTGATGCCTTCCTTTGTGGGTATAATTAATAAATTTGACGAAGGTGCAGAACTTTCTAAACGACTGAATTTTTGAATAATTTTAACATAGCCCAAGATTTTAAAATTGTCCAATGATCGGGTTTATTTTTTTCAAAAATTTAAAATTACGAATTTTCCTGAATGTAAGCCTGCAGATGAGAAACACTTGCGGAAGCTAGGCCTTGCAGGTTGTATCCGCCTTCCAAAACAGAAAGAACTCTACTGTCTCCGTAATCTCTGGCGATGTCTAAAATGATTTTGGTGAGGGTGAAAAAGTCCTGGTCTGTTAATTTGAATTGTCCAAGTGGATCATCTATTCTCGAATCAAAGCCGGCCGAGATTAATATGAGTTCAGGTTTAAACTGAACCATTTTTTTTGGAAGTTCCGTGCCGAAGGCATAATCCACAATTTCTTTTTTGCCCGATTCAGATGGAAAGGGCAAATTTAAGGTATTCCCCAAACCTTTACCTTTGCCTGTTTCCTCTCTGCTTCCTGTGCCTGGATACCACGGTGACTGATGAGTACTAAAAAAGAAAACGGAATCATCTTCATAAAAAATATCCTGGGTTCCATTTCCATGATGAACATCCCAGTCCACAATTAATACTTTTCCAACACCAAGCACTTTTTGAGCATACCGGGCGGCAACTGCGACATGATTAAACAGGCAGAACCCCATCCCTTTTCCGCTGCTTGCATGATGCCCTGGCGGACGGGTAATACAGAATGCATTGTTGAGTTTACCATCGATTACTTTTTCCACTGCATTGAGAATTCCCCCGGTTGCCATGGAAGCCACTTTCCAAGTTTGTTCGCAGATTGATGTGTCTCCGGTACTTAAAGACCTGAGTCCGTTTTCAATTTCTTTTTTGGAGGATTGGAGGTAATGCGGTTTATGAACAAGGGATAAT
>MDSV01126782.1_pt1 | contig 14027 bp, 16 predicted proteins | sample 810851 | NCBI WGS metagenome assembly MDSV01 (sample SAMN05326640, study PRJNA326480) | marine metagenome | isolation source: seawater | place: Atlantic Ocean: North East | collected 2012 | reverse complement strand
TATCGCCTGTAACAGCTGATTTATGGGCCTCGGAACCTTTGCCACCAAAATTACCATCTTCAATATATTTTTTTGCATTATCCCAAGCACCACCTCCGGCAGTCATAGACACTGCCACAAATAAACCAGTTATTATGACACCTAGTAGCATAGCACCTAATGAAGAAAGAGCTGCTTCTATTCCACCAATCTGAAAAATCACAAAATATAAAATTATTGGAGATAACACTGGCAACAATGAGGGAATTATCATTTCTTTTATGGCTGCTTTGGTTAATAAATCTACAAGTCTACCGTAATCTGGTTTCCTTTTTCCTTTCATAATTCCAGGAATTTTTTTGAATTGTCTTCGAACCTCTATTACAACAGCGCCTCCTGCTCTTCCAACTGCTTGCATCCCCATGGAACCAAATAAATAAGGTAGCATACCTCCTATCAGCAAACCTGCTACTACAAATGGATTAGAAAGATCAAAAGTTACATTTACTCCTTCTAAAGAAGAATTTTTAACTGTGGAAAAATACTTTATATCCTCAGTATATGCTGCAAATAAAACTAAAGCTCCTAATCCTGCAGATCCAATTGCATAGCCTTTTGTGACAGCTTTAGTTGTATTTCCAACAGCATCTAAGGCATCAGTAGTCTTTCTTACATTTTTTGGAAGTTTAGACATTTCAGCTATTCCACCAGCATTATCTGTAACGGGACCATAAGCGTCTAAAGCAACGACCATACCAGTGAGGGCTAACATTGCTGTAACTGCGATAGCAATACCGTACAATCCGGCTAAATTATTTGTGTATAAAATTCCAGCAACAATAATTAAAGCTGGAATAGCTGTAGCTTCCATAGAAACGGCTAAACCCTGAATAACGTTTGTTCCATGACCAGTTGTTGAAGATTTTGCCACAGACTGGACAGGTCTGTAATTTGTTCCCGTATAATATTCTGTAATCCAAATAAGTAAGCCTGTAATAACAAATCCTATAACACCACAAAGGTAAAGATCAAATCCTAAAAAACTATTATCTTTATTATTATAAATTGTACTCAGGCCTAATATTGCGTCTGTTATCGGGTATAAAATTAATAATGATGTTACTGCAGTTACTATAAATCCCTTATATAAAGCTCCCATAATATTTTTATTTTTTCCAAGTTTTACAAACCATGTACCAATAATAGAGGTAATTATACACGAGCCTCCGATTGCTAAAGGATAAATCATTAAATTATAATCTGTTGGAAAAAAAATAGACGATAAAACCATAGTGGCAACAATTGTTACTGCGTATGTTTCAAATAAGTCTGCAGCCATTCCTGCGCAGTCCCCAACATTATCACCTACATTATCTGCTATTACAGCCGGATTTCTTGGATCATCTTCTGGTATACCGGCTTCAACTTTACCAACTAAATCTGCTCCAACGTCTGCACCCTTAGTAAAAATTCCACCACCTAATCTTGCAAAAATTGAAATTAGAGAGGCTCCAAAACCTAAAGCAACAAGTGCATTAATAATTTCTCTGCTATCTACATTTAAATTAATTAAAATAATGTAATAAAGTGTAATAGATAATAATGCTAATCCAGCTACCAATAAACCTGTTATTGCTCCAGACTTAAAAGCTATTGTTAAACCTGCCTGTAAACTATGTCTTGATGCCTCAGCCGTTCTTACATTAGCTTTTACTGAGATTAACATTCCAACATACCCAGCTACACCTGAGAGAAAAGCACCAATGAAATATCCTAATCCTACAAGATAATTAAAAAAATATGTTACAATAGCTAATACGATAACACCAACTACTGCGATTGTTTTATATTGACGATTTAGATATGCCTTTGCACCAATCTGAATTGCTTCTGCAATCTCTCGCATTCTAGAATTACCTGGGCTTGATGATAAAATTTGACCAGATAATAAATAACTATATGCTACTGCAATTATTCCTGTGAATGATATAAGATAAAGTAATTCTAAATAGTTATTCATTTATATTTTCGATAAATGCCAAAAAAATTTAAGAAACGCAAGTCAAACTTACTATTTATTTCAGAGAAAATCTTATCAAATTAGTCTTTTCTAATAATTTTTGATAATTTATCCAAAATAGCATTTAAATAGCTAATCTGAGCTTTTTCTAAAAAAAGTTCTGATGCATGAATATATTCACTTATAACAACGTTTTTTGGTATGGTATGCTTAAACATTAACTCAAAAACAGCAGAAAATAAAATTATCTTTAATAATTTATCTGTTCTTTTTAAATTAATATCATTTTTAAGGTTGTTTATTATGATTTCTTCAATTAACTCCTTTCTTTCTATAGTTCCAGAAACAACATCTTTTATATATTTTTTATATTGATTTTTTGGATAAATCAGCTCTTCCTCTGGATTCATTAAGTAACCATAGATTTTTTGGATAATTCTTACCCTTGGTGTAGAATTTTTAATTTTTTTTTGAATCATTTTTTAAAACCGCAATAACCGCTTTCGCAGCTTCAGCACCTCTATTAATCCTTTTTTTTGCTTGATTTTTATTAAAGCATGTTAGTATCGCATTACCAATAGGTTTCTTTTTATCAATAGAAATTTGCATAATTCCGTTAGTTATTGCTTGAGTAATTAAATCAAAATTAGCAGTATCACCTTTAATAACGCAACCTATAGCTATAAATCCATCGAACTGATTTACCAGCTTTGATACTGCTAATGGTATTTCAAATGCACCTGGTACCTCTATATTTTTTACTTTATTGATACCAAGTTTATTTAATTCTTTTATTGCACTAATACGAATTTTATTAGTTATTTCATTATTATAAATAGATGAAACAATACAAATTTTCAATCTCATTTCATTATTTCCTGTTTTGTAATTTTTATACCATAACCCTCTAATGCAATTACTCGTTTAATCGATCTAGAAACTAAAATCATTTTTTTAATTTTTAGTTCTTTAATTATTTGTGCCCCAATACCGTAATATCTTAAAATTTTATTGCTTTCTGATGATGCTAAATTCATATTTGTACCCTTTATTATTATCAAGGCAAAAGTATTAAATTTATTTAAATATTTTAAAGACTTTTTAAAAATATCTTTATTAAAATTAATAAAAACATTTAAAACGTTAGTTGATATAACTCTTACTCTATATGCTTTGCTGGTACTAAATTTACCTTTAGTAATAGCATAATGTTCTGAGCCATCAAGTATGTTTCTAAAAGTTTTTAGCTCAAAGTTGCCAAATTTTGTAATATTTATCTTTTTATTTGATACACATTTAATTAATTTTTCATTTTTTAATCTGTAAGAAATTAAATCCTCAATTTTCGCTATTCTTAATTTATGTTTCTTTGCGAAGGGTATCAAGTCCTTGTATCTTGCCATTGTTCCATCCTCATTCATTACTTCACAAATCACTGCACTAGGGTTTAATTTGGCTAACTTGGAAATATCTACTGAGCCTTCTGTGTGGCCTGCCCTTTCTAAAACGCCTCCGTCTTTTGAAACTAGTGGAAAAACATGTCCAGGAGAAACAATGTCTTTTTTTGTTGAATTGAGTTTTATAGCAGTTCTTATAGTTCTTGCTCTATCATGGGCAGAAATACCTGTAGAAACTCCTTTTTTTGACTCTATCGAAATTGTAAAAGCAGTTTGAGTTCTTGATTTATTGATAGAAGACATTAGAGGTAAACTTAATTTTTTAACTTTTTTCGATGTAAGAGCAAGACAAATCAAACCACGCCCATGTTTTGCCATAAAATTTATATTTTTATAATTACATTTTGAAGCGGGAATAACCAAGTCACCTTCATTTTCTCGATCTCCATCATCAACGAGAATGAACATTTTTCCTTTTTTGGCATCTTTAACTATTTCTTCAATTTTTGAAAAAGATTTTTTTTTCATTAATTAGATAATTTTACAATATATTTGCTAAATATATCTAGTTCTACATTTACAGTATCTTTTTTTTTAAGATTTTTTAAATTAGTTATTTTCAATGTATGTGGTATTACACTTATTTCGAAATATTTATCTGCCACCTTGGATAGAGTTAAAGATACACCGTTTATTGCTATAGAGGCTTTTTCTACCAAAAATTTGTATAATTTTCTATCTTTCAAGTCCATTTTAATAATCCAAGATTTATCCTTTATGTTTATAGATTTGACTTTTGCTGTTGTATCTACATGACCTTGTACATAATGACCAGATACTTTTTGTCCATGTAAAATTGACTTTTCTATATTAATTTGCATTCCAATTTTTGCATATTTAAAATTAGATCTTTTTAGTGTTTCTTTTGACAAAAAGAAGAGAAATGATTTTTTATTAATTCTTATTAAGGTTAAACATACACCATTACAACATACGGACTCCCCAATGTCGGACTTTTTAAACTTAATATTTGAGGAAATTTCAATGACTAAACTTCCGCTAACATATTTTGAGCTTTTTCTAATATTTTTTATAGTACCCTGGTAATATACGATTCCGTTAAACATTATTTTAATTTTATTTTATATAATTTATCGCCGTTAAGATTGACTTTAATTTTATTTTTGAGTTTAAGTTTTTTTATAAACTTGTTCGAAATATTATTTTTTCCTTCTTTATTTAAACTAAAAGGTGATTTGAACAAAAACAAATTATAAATTAGTTTATTTTTAATTAATTGATTTAAGAATATCAAGCCACTTTCCACTAAAATTCTATTATAATGATTCATTTTTAATATAACAAATAGATTTTCAAAATCATTTTTAGTTTTTAGATGATTGATTAAAATTATTTTAACTCCCTTTTTTTGAAGATGAAAAATTTTTTTATCGTTTTTAACAGAAGTAACTATTAGAATATTTCTTTTTCCAATGTTTTTAAATAAATTAAGTTTAGTTTTAATCTTTAAATTCATGTCAACAATTATTAAATCTGGCTTTTTTGAATTGAAACCATCTAAGCGACAATTAAGCATTGAATTATCCTCATTAATAGACTTTGAAGTAGATATAACTGCATCATATTCCGATCTAATTAAGTGAGTTCTATTTCTAGAAAAAGAATTAGTAATCCATTTTGATCTGTTTTTTCTTATTGTGAAATAGTCGTTAGAAATGGCAATTTTTGCATCTATATATAGATTTCTTTTTGTATGAATAAGAAAATAACTTTTATAAAAATCCCTAAAATGAGTTGTTTTTATTTTATATATTTTAATGTTTCTTTTTTTTAAACTTAATCTTAATTTATTAGCTGTTCTCACATCTTTATCATCAAAGGAATAGAAAACGCGCTTAATACCTTTTTTAATTATAATATCTGTACATGGAGGTGTTAGACCATAATGAGTGCATGGTTCTAAAGTCACATATAAATCTGAATTTTTATAATTTTTTTTATTATTTAGAGCATTAAATTCTGCGTGCGGTCTTCCATTGGTTGAGGTATAACCAGATGATATAACAGAATTATTTTTAACAACAACACAGCCTACAGAAGGATTTGAACGAGTTTTACCAAGATTAAGTTTTGCGATATTGAAAGCTAATTTAAGAAAATTATTATGATTTATTCTCATCTAAATTGCCTACGAATTGTTCAAAATCTTTGGCTTCCTTAAAATTTTTATAGACTGAAGCGAAACGAACATAGGCAACTTTATCTAAACTTGACAACCCATCCATTATAAATTTCCCAATAGTAGGAGTGGGAATTTCGCTTTCCCCTAGTCCTTCCAAATTTCTAACAATTTTAGATATAAACTTTTCGATAGTTTCAGAGTCTATTGGTCTTTTCCTAGTAGCAATTCTTATAGATTTTGACACCTTATCCCTATCAAATGGTTCTCTTTTACCATTACTCTTAATTACTGTTAGCTCTTGAAACTGCACTCTTTCAAAAGTCGTAAATCTTTCTTTTCGATCGCATCCACAAAGCCTTCTTCTTCTTATAGCTGTACCATCTTCTGTAGGCCTAGAGTCTACTACTGATGTATCTTTTTCTTTACAAAATGGACAAAGCATAGTTGTGTATTTTTATTTAGTTACTATATATAGGGAAAGAAGAACAAAGATCAATAATCTCTTTTTGAACTTCTTTTTCTATTTTTGAATTATTTTCGGGGTTATTGCTTAATCCTTTAACTACTTTTGAGATTAAATCAGCTATTAAACTAAATTCTCCTGGCCCGAATCCTCTTGTAGTGCAAGCTGGAGTGCCAAGTCTTATCCCGGAAGTAATCATAGGGCTTTGAGTATCAAACGGTATCCCATTTTTATTGCATGTAATGTTTGATCGAACTAAAGAAGCTTCCGCATCTTTACCAGTAACATTAAAATCTCTTAAATCAACAAGAAGTAAATGTGTGTCCGTGCCACCTGAAAAAATTTTAAATCCATTATCTATTAATTTATTTGATAAGGTTTTTGCATTATTAATAACATTTTGTGAATAAACTTTAAAATCATCGGAAAGAGCTTCTTTAAAACAAACTGCTTTAGCAGCAATCACGTGCATTAAAGGTCCTCCTTGAAGACCTGGAAAAATTGCACTATTAAACTTTTTAATTAAGTCTTCCTTATTTGTTAATATAATTCCACCTCTTGGACCTCTTAAAACTTTATGGGTAGTTGATGTAACAACGTCTGCGTATTCAGTTGGATTGGGATATCCTCCGCCAGCTACAAGACCAGAAAAATGAGCCATGTCAACGAGTAAATAAGCATTTACCTTATCACAAATATTTCTAAATTTTTTGAAGTCTATAATTCTTGAATAAGCACTACCTCCAGCAATAATTAATTTGGGTTTGTGTTCTATGGCTAGTTTCTCAATGTTTTCATAATCTATCAAACCTGTATCTTTTTTCACATCATAGTGAATAGCATTAAACCACTTACCTGATTGAGCGGGTTTAGCTCCATGTGTAAGATGTCCACCTGAGTTCAAGCTCATACCTAATATAGTATCTCCAGGCTTTATAAGAGCTAGATATACCGCTCCATTAGCTTGAGCACCTGAATGAGGTTGTACATTTGCGTAATTACATTTAAATAATTTCTTTGCACGCTCAATAGCTAAAGACTCAGAGAGGTCAACGTGTTCGCAACCTCCATAATATCTTTTACCGGGATATCCCTCAGCATATTTGTTAGTTAAAACTGACCCTTGAGCTTCTAAAACCGCTTTAGAAACAATATTCTCAGATGCTATAAGCTCTATATGATTTTGTTGTCTTATAAATTCATTTTTAACTGTATCATAAAGTTCTGAATCCGACTCTTTTAAATTTGCTTTAAAAAAGCTATTTAAAAAATTATTAACTTTAATTACTGTTGACATATTTATTTATATTTTTTTTACTCTTCTAAGGTGTCTTCCACCAACAAACTTAGTTTGCAAAAAAACCGATATTAGTTTTAAAGCAATATTTTTTTTAATTAATCTCGATCCTAATGCTATAATATTAGCATTATTATGTTGTCTACACAATCTTGTTGATTTTAAATTATAGCATACAGCAGCCCTAATTTTTTTAGTTTTATTAGCACTTATGGCCATCCCAGTTCCAGAACCGCAAACTAGTATCCCAACATCGCTTTTCTTTGACCTAACTCGATTTGAAACTTTTTTGGCGTAATCTGGGTAGTCAACTGAATTTTTATTTGTTGGACCAAGGTCTATTATAGAGAGATGATTTTTAATTAGAAAATCTTTGATATTTTCTTTTAGCTTAAAACCAGCATGATCAGAACTAATACAAATTTTTTTAAATAAAGATTTCAATCTATTGAAATGGATTTTCTAAAACACAAGCAACTAAGTGAACACGAGATTGTTCACCACCATTAAAAAAATTATGGTATTTTGTATTATTAGTTATAGTTACTTTGCCATCAGCAGGTAAATGCTTAGCTACATCTTCTATTACCATTTTACAGCCAGGGTTAGTTATTATTGGAACGTGTAATCTTGGTTCAGGATCTTTATGCCAACTTAATGTCGATCTTGGTTCTTTTAATAAAATTCTTACTCTTCCCAATTTAAATTTTCTGCTTAAAATTTTGTAGACTTCTTCAAAGTATGTATTTTTAAAATCTTTTGTTAATTCAGTGTATTTAGACTCATCAATTGGTTTGTCTCTTGCTACTTCTTTTCCTGATTCATCGGGTTTTGTCCAATAAATGCCTCTTACATTATGCCCTTGGATTGAACTCTCGTCACCAGGAATTCTATTCATAGGGATTGCCGCAAAGTTAGTAATACCTAAAGTTTGGTATTTTGATTTTTTTAAAATAATCTCTAGATCCGACCTTAATTTTTCGACATCAAAAGTAAGATTTGGAACTTGATAAAAATCGTTAAAAGATACAGTGTTGGACATAAATATCTATTAAATTACTTTGCTTATAAGGTATAATAATATATTTGTCGCATTAAATATACTTATATAATAAATGAAGATTTTTGGGAAATTTCCAAGTACAAGATTGCGAAGAATTCGCAATTCGCCGTGGATAAGAAGGCTGATATCAGAAAACAATCTTAGTATAGATGATTTAATATTACCAATTTTTGTAAGAGAAGGTAAAAACAAAATTCAAGTTATAAAATCAATGCCTGGTGTTTATAGATATTCGGTAGATAAATTAAATGTAATTATGAATAAAGCTAAAAAATATAGAATACCTATGGTTGCTCTATTCCCTTACACAAATAAAAATAAAAAAGATAAATTTGGAACTGAAGCTCTCAATCAAAACAATTTAGTATGCAAGTCTATAGAATTTATAAAAAAAAGATATCCTGGAATAGGAATAATGTGTGACGTAGCACTAGATCCTTATACATCACATGGTCATGATGGAATTTTAATAAATAAAAAAATTGATAACGATAGAACAATTAAGATACTTAAAAAACAAGCTATTCTACAAGCTCAAAAGGGATGTGATGTTATAGCCCCCTCAGATATGATGGATGGAAGAATTGGTGTAATTAGAAAGGTCTTGGATGAAAATAATTTTCATCATGTAAGTATATTGTCTTATGCAGCAAAGTATGCCTCAAGTTTTTATGGTCCATTTAGAGATGCAGTCGGTTCTATGAAAAGTTTAAAATCAGATAAAAAAACATACCAGATGGATTTCAGAAATAAAAATGAAGCATATAGAGAAATAGGTCTAGATATTAAAGAAGGTGCTGATATTGTTATGATCAAACCAGGTATGCCATACTTGGACATTATTAGAAATATAAAAGAAACTTTTAAAATTCCAGTTTTTGCTTACCAAGTATCCGGCGAGTATAGTTTGATTAAAAATGGAATTAAAAATAAATTGATAGATGATAAAGCAATAATTGAGAGTTTATTAGCCTTTAAACGAGCTGGAGCTTCTGCAATAGTAACTTATTTTGCTTTAGAAATAGCAAGTAAATTGAAAAAACTTTAGTTGAAATAATTTTCCAACATTACTCTAGATTTAGGAAATATAAGATTATTTGGTATGAAAAATTTATTTAAAAGGACATTTCTTGTGAATATTAAAGATTTTTTAATTGTCATCTTTGATATCAAATTCGGAATTTTTTGCATTATAAGGAAATTTGGAACTTCATAATTATATCCATCTATTCTTATTTTTTTGAAAATATTTATATCGTCATTAGAAACATTGAAGGAACCTAAATTAGTATCATATCCAAGTTCTTTGATAAGATTTATCTCTAACAAAATATAGAGGACTATCCAGTTGTCTAAATTTAAAGTATCTAAAAATTTTTCAAAAGAATTATATATATTTTTATTTGGTTGGGACTCTGGTAATAATAAATTTAGTAATGAGCATATAGAAACTAATGCTGAGGTTCTTTCTTTATCGTTAAAATATATTGGAGATATTGCTTTAATTAATTCAGTTTTGAAATAACTTAACTTATTTTCATTTTTAGTATTATTGATTACAAATAATTTGTTTGAAATTTGTAAATAGTTTCTAATTTTTCTTGAATTTCCTCCATAAACAATGCCTCCAACTTTGCCTTTATTTAAAGAAAAAACATTTATTATATTTGCATTTTCTCTAAATTTTCTTTTGGATAAAAGGTAACATTCATCTTCCCAGTTCATAAGATTTTAAGAGAGCGTAGCAACTTAGTTGCAGCATTTTGTTGAGCATCTTTTTTGGAAGATCCTGTTCCTAAAATCTTTCTTGAATGTGGTATTTGAACGTCTGTTTTAAAAATTGGATTATGTTGAGGTCCGATTTTTTTATGAAAGGTATATTTAGGTAATTCTTTATATTTTTTTAAACTGTGCTCTTGAAGCTGTGTTTTAGCATCAATGATCGGTAAAAAAGAATTTTCTAAATATCTTTTCCAAAAATTTAAAACAAACTTATCTGCTGGTTTTATTCCTCCATCTAAAAAAATGGCTCCAATTAAAGCCTCCAAACAATCTCCTTCAATTTTATTTGCTGATTTAAGATTAGATTTACTTGATGGCCCTAAAAACATAAATTTTTTTATATTTAAGTCATTAGCAATCATAGAACAGGTTTTCTTGTTTACAAGATTTGCAAATTTTTTATCAATTATTCCTTCTTTTTCTTCTGGATATATTTCGATTAATTTTTTTGATATAACTAAGCCTAACACACGATCACCCAAAAATTCTAACTTTTCGTTATTTTTATTATTGTCGAAACTTTTATGAATTAAAGATTGTTGTAATAAATTATGGTTTTTAAAGTTATAACCCAAAATAATTTCTAAATCTTTTGTATTATTTTTCATTTTATTTTTTTGAATAGTCTTTCTAGTCTAAATGAATTATTTAAATTCCAAAATTTTAACAAGCTACCTTTCACAGTGTCATTAGAAAAAAATATAATTTGAGCTTTCCCAACTAAATTAACAGAATTTACATATCCAATATTACTAAATCTGCTGTCTCTTGAACAATCTCTATTGTCGCCTAAGAAAAAAAAATGATTTTCTGGAACTTTATATTTTTTAGTATTTTTTAATGTGCCTGCTTTATTGTAAACAGCGATATGTTTTGCGCCATTAGGTAATGTTTCCTCGTAAGTATTTACTTCAAATGATACTTTACCGCACCTTACTAGATTCTTTATTGCTATTTTTTTTCTAATAATTTTTTTATTATTTATATAAATATCTCCTTCTACAAACTGTATTTCATCACCTGGAAGACCAATTAATCTTTTTATAAAATCAGTTCGATTATCTTCGGGAGTTTTGAAAACTACAGGATCTCCTTGCTTTGGTTTTTTATAAAAAAATCTTTTTTTTGTAACATTTGGGCTAAAAGGGAAAGAATGCTTGCTAATGCCGTATGTGAACTTTGATACAAAAATACGATCTCCTATAAGTAGTGTCGGTTCCATAGATGAAGAAGGTATATAAAAAGGTTGAATTACTAATGACCTTATAATTATTGCAATAAATAAGGCACCCGCTAAAGTTTTAATATTTTCTAGAGCTATACTTATTATCTTTTTACTTTTCATATGGAAATAACAATTGTTGCTACTGCAAATGGTTTATCATCAGATAAAGATAAAAAAATATTATATTTTTTTTTATTAAGAATTTTATTTACTATTTTATTCGTTTTTCCCTCTAGCTTAATTTTAGGTTTGCCAGATTTAATATTATGAACAATAATTTCTTTAAAATTTATTCCTCCAGCTATACCAGTTCCCAAAGCTTTTGAAAAAGCTTCTTTAGCTGCAAATCTCTTAGCAAAGCAATTAGCTTTGTTCATTTGCCTAGAGCATTTTTTTATCTCTGTTTTGCTGAATATTCTGTTGATAAAATCTTTTTTTTTTAAAGAGATTTTAATTCTATTTATATTTGCTATATCTGTGCCAATTCCATAAATTTTCATTATCTAATAATTTTTTTAAATTTTTTTATACTATTTGAAAGTCCAATAAATATAGAATCTCCTACCAAAAAATGTCCAATATTAAACTCTCTTATACCTTTTAATTTAGATAGAATTTTTGCAGATTTATAGGTTAAACCATGACCAGCATGTACTTCTAAGCCTATTTTGTTTCCAAATATAACAGCTTTTTTTATTTTATCTAACTCGTTTTTAAAGTTTTTATTTTCATTTACTAGATTACAAAATTTACCTGTGTGTAATTCAATGCAATTTACATTAAAAAGTTTTGCTTTTTTAATATCATTAAGATTTGGTTCAATAAACAAACTTACTCTAGATTTGTTTTTTTTTAATTTGTTGATAATTTCTTTTAAAAATTTTTTTTTATAATTTAAGTTTAAACCACCTTCAGTTGTTATTTCTTTTCTTTTTTCTGGAACAATACATATAAAAGGAGGTTTGTGTTTTAAAGCTATCTTTAACATTTCTTTTGTTGCTGCGATCTCCAAATTGTAAGGGATTTTTAGCTTTGTATTAATTAAATTAAGATCTTGGTCATTAATATGACGTCTGTCTTCTCTTAAATGTATTGTAATCGAGTCAGCTCCTGATTTTTCAGCTAAAAGTGCTGCCCTTAGTGGACTTGGATATCTTTCGCCTCGAGCATTTCTTACTGTAGCAACATGATCTATATTTACACCAAGTCTAATTATACTCATTAAAGGTTTCTACTACCTGGTTTTATAGCTTCAATTGAAGCAAGATTTTTTGGCAATTTATCTTTTGTAAAAGTAGGTATATCTAATTTAATTTGAGAGATTATTTTTTCTTTCAAAACAGATTTACCATTTGTTCGATCGATAATGCAAGAATAACCAATTATTTCTGCACCAGATTCAATGATTAATTTTGAACACTCCAAGCTTGATTTACCAGTTGTAATGACATCTTCAACAACTAAAACTTTTTGATTTTTTTTGATTGAAAAACCTCTTCTTAATTTAAAACTACCATTTACTCTTTCAGAGAAAATTGCTTCTTTGTTTAAAATTTTTCCTATTTCGTATCCAATAATAATACCGCCCATTGCAGGAGATAATATTAAATCAAACTCTTTCAATGATGTTGTAATTTTTTCTGCCAAGGAATTACATAATCTTAAAGCTTTTTGAGGTTTGCTAAGTAATTGTGCACATTGAACATACCTCGGGCTGTGCAAACCAGATGACAATATAAAATGTCCATCTATTAAGGCCTTAGTTTCCTTTAAAATTTTCAAAGATTCTTCGTATGAGAGCATTTTTTTTCTGTTTGTGACGAACTATTTTAAAATTAAAGTTATTTTGTTTAATTTGACTTATCAAGTTTGTGAAGTTTTTTAAATCTTTAATTTGCAAATCAAATGAAAATTGTAAATAGTCTTTTTTTTTCTTTAACATCTCAACATTTAATATATTGCCTTGATTCATTCCAATTAGAGAGCTAATATTTCCAAGAGCTCCCGGTTTGTGAGGTAAATCAACTACAATTGTGGTTTTATAATTTTTTTCTTCTACTTTAGTGTTCTTAAGTGATTTGTCTTGCCAGTATCTCTTAATTGAAGCTCTAGCTTTACCAGTTTTAGAAGAGGATAGCCAATGAAGAGATGGGGATGCATTTTTTGAAGTTATGATCTCTATCATATCTCCATTTTTTAACTCTGTTTGTAAAGTAGACTCTCTTCCATTTATGTTGCAACCTACTGCACTTTCTCCCACTTTAGTATGAACAGCATAAGCAAAATCAATAGGTGTTCCACTTTTAGGTAGTTTAATAACTGCACCTTTAGGGGTGAAACAAAATACGTTTTCTTGAAACATTTGTAATTTAGTAAATTCATAATAATGTTCGGGGCTGTTTCCTGCCTCTATTATTTCGACTAAATCTCTGAGCCAATCATATTCTTTCCAAGATAAATCTGAAAATTTTTCAGAAGATTTATACTTCCAATGAGACGCAATACCCCTCTCTGCAAATTCATGCATTTCATTAGTTCTTATTTGAATTTCAATTCTATTTTTTTTTGGTCCTATTATTGAAGTGTGAATTGACATAT
>MDSV01228706.1_pt1 | contig 14029 bp, 19 predicted proteins | sample 810851 | NCBI WGS metagenome assembly MDSV01 (sample SAMN05326640, study PRJNA326480) | marine metagenome | isolation source: seawater | place: Atlantic Ocean: North East | collected 2012 | reverse complement strand
TAATTTAAATTTTTTTAAGGTTAATAGCTTGGAGCTTTTCTTTATCCTCTTTAATATCAAACTTTAATATCTGATCTTCTTTTAAAACGCGTAATTTAGAATCTTCTAATGCAGAAATATGTAAAAAAATATCTCTGTCTTTTTCTTCTTCTCTTATAAATCCATATCCTTTTTTAGCGCTAAACCATTTAACCTTTCCTTGTGGCATAAATCTCCCTAAAATAAACTAATACCTATTTCTTAGTTTTTGTTGTTTTTTAATTCTTTTAATATTCTCTGTCCTTATTCTCTTTTTTTTTTCAGAAGGTTTTTCATAAGTACTCTTCATTTTCATTACTTTGAAAAAGCCTTCTTTTTGCAATTTTCTTTTTAAGACTCTTATAGCCTGTTCAACATTGTTATCTTTAACTTCGATTTTAATAAAATACCTCCTGTTTCGACTGGTAGTTAGCATTTAAGTAAAGAATTGTCTATATTATTACTTATAAATATTTAGGATTGTAATATTTAATCTAATTGTTGTTCAGAGTTTTCTTTTTTTAGCTTCTTTTCCTCTCGCAACAATCTTTTTTTCTCCCTCTCAACCCTTCTTTTTGCTTTATCCCATGCTTTTTGAAAAGACTCTTGAGAGCACAAAGCTAAAATTACAGGGTCTCTTGGTTTGAGATTTGAAAAATTCCAATAACTTCTTTTTCTAATAAGAGAAACTGTACCCTTAGTACTTCCAACCAGTTTAGAAATCTGCCCATCTGTTAATTCTGGTGCATTTTTACACAACCAAAGTATTGCATCTGGTCTATCTTGTCTTTTCGACAAAGGAGTATACTTTGGCTTTTTTCTCTCTTTTACTTGAACATTAGTATCTTTTTTTATTAGGTTGAGATCTTTCTCAGGGTTTTTTGAACACTCATCAATTTCGTCTCTAGAGAGTTGACCAGCTAAAATAGGATTATATGCTTTGATACCTTTTGCTACATCTCCATCAGCAATACCTTTTATTTCTAATTCATGCAAATTACAAAATCTAGCAATTTGTCTAAAAGTTAAATTTGTATTTTCTACTAGCCATACAGCTGTAGCTTTGGGCATAAATGGATATTCTTGCATAATTATTTTTTTCTAAGATTACTAAACTTTTTGTTATAACGGCTCACTCTACCTTTATCTAACACCTTCTGAGACCCACCAGTCCATGCGAAATGAGATTTTGGATCAATATCAAGTTTGAGAGTGTCGTTCTCTTTTCCCCAAGTTGACATAGTTTCAAATTCGGTGCCATCAGTCATAATAACTTTTATTTTATGATAATTTGGGTGTATGTTTTTTTTCATGACCGACTAATATAATATAAATTAATTTTTCTCAATATTTTTCTTACTAATTAAGTCTAATAATTCTTTATGAATAAGTGAGTTTGAGGCCACTAAATTCATTTTTTTGCTTTCGTTACTACCGTTATTAAAAAAATCAACAAATCCACCTGCTTCCTTAACAATTATTAAACCTGCAGCTATATCCCAGTAACTTAACTCTCGCTGCCAAAAACCATCAAATCTACCACAAGCTACATTAGCAAGATCTAATGAAGCACTTCCAAATTTTCTTATTGGAATATCAACATTTTTTGAAATCTCATAAAACTCCTTAAAAATTTTATCTTTTATCAAACTGCTATTTCTAGGTCCGCCTGAAGCTATTAATGAATGTTTTAACCTTTTCTTTTTTGACACTCTTATTCTAGAGTTATTTAAAAAAGCCCCATTACCAGTTTCAGCAAAAAAAAGTTCATTTTTGATAGGATCATAAATTAGACCGGTTAAAATTTTGTTATTCTCTTCATAGCCGATTGAAATAGAAAATTGTGGAATTCCATTTAAAAAATTACTTGTTCCATCAATAGGATCAACAATCCATCTGTTAGTCTTATTTTTCTTATTTATCTCACCAACTTCTTCACTTAAAACCCCGTAATCAGGATGTGCATGAAGAAGTTCTTCAATTATAATTTTTTCTGTTCTTTTATCAGCAGAGGAAACAAAGTCCCCAGGCCCTTTGGAGGAAACTTGAAGATTTTCAATTTCACCAAAATCCCTGATTAAAGATTTTGATGCTTTCATACATGCTTTATACATAACATTAAGTTTTGGGGAATTAATTCTCATATTAATTATTTTTTTTTACATATTCTAAATTTCTTGAATCAATTATTATTTCGTCATCATTTTCAATAAATGGTGGCACTGAAATTGTTAAACCGTTATCAAGTTTTGCTGGTTTATAAGATGATGCTGCAGTTTGTCCTTTAACCACGGCATCGGTTGATTCAACTTTACAATTAATATTTTTAGGGAGTTCTATCGATAATGGTTTTTCTTCTAAAAGTGAAATTACAACTTCTAAATTTTCTTTTAATAATTTTATTTTATCACCAATAATACTATTTAACATTGATATTTGTTCAAATGAAACGTTATCCATAAAATATGAGCTTTTGTCGTCTGAGTATATAAAATTAAATTTTCTTTCATCAACTTCGGCCTTTTCAACATTTTCACTTGATCGAAACCTTTCATTCAACTTTGTTCCTTTTAATACACTTTTAAGTTCAACTTGATTAAAAGCTCCTCCTTTTCCGGGCTTAACGTGTTGCGTTTTTAAAACGTTCCACAAATCATTTTTGTGTTCAATAATCATTCCAGGTTTTATTTCATTGGCAGTAATTTTCATCTAAACATCCTTATGGCAATTTCAGGTTTTAATTTTGGGTTATCCCAAATAAAACTTGATATTGCAATATATTTTGCACCCAATTTCATCAACCTTTTATAGTTTAAATTGTTTATTCCACCAATAACGACTATTGGTTTTTTAAAAATTTTATTTGCTCTCTTTAAAACTTTGAAATCAGCTCTAATAGCTTTAGGTTTTAAATTGGATTTAAAAAAAGAACCAAAGGCTAAATAATCGGCTTTATAGCCAATTGCTTTTTTTGCAAGTGTTAAAGAATTATGGCAAGTAATTCCAAAAATTTTTTTATTAATCTTTTTTTTAATATTTTTTAGCGGACCATCATGTTGACCCATGTGGCAACCATCAGCTTTTATTTTTGCAACCACTTTATAATTATCATTTATAATAAATTTTACTTTGTGTTTAATCGTAATTTGTCTAATTTTTTTTGCTATATTTATAAGACGCGCACCTTTAATTTTTTTTAGTCTCAGCTGAAAAAACTTTACATTACCGTGCGCTAAAACTTTACTAAGATTACTATAAAAATTACCGTTAATTTCGTCTGGAGAAATTAAATAAATTAATTTTTTCAAATTATCTATGCCGCTGACTCTTTTTCAAAGTTTTCTGACCACTTTCCTTTAGAGGAAAGACCATTCATTTTAGCTCTATGATTAAATGCTTTTTGAATATTTGCAATATTTTTTTGATCCTTGCCAAATTCTTTTAGTGCACTCGCTTGCAAACCCCTTCCATAAGAAAAAGTTATTAAAAAGTTTGTATCATTAATTTTATTTATTTCATTCAAATTTTTACTAGCTTCAATTTCTGATTGCCCACCCGATAAAAAAGCAATTCCTGGAACTTGGCTAGGAACATTTTTTTTTAGACATTCCAAAGTTTTTTTTGCTATTTCTTCTGAACTTGAATTTTTTTTACTCTCTGATCCTGGAATTATCATGTTTGGTTTTAGCACTGTTCCTTTTAAATTTACTTTATGAACTTCGATCTCATTATAACACTCATTTAAGACATCAGTTGTTACCTGATAACATTTTTCAATATCATGTGATCCATCCATCAAAACTTCTGGCTCTATAATAGGAACCATGTTTGCTTCTTGCACTAAAGCAGCATATCTTGCTAAAGCATGTGCGTTGGATTTAATCGATTGTACTGATGGATATTTATCTCCAATTTTGTAAACTGCTCTCCATTTAGTGAACCGAGCCCCTAGCGAATAATATTCTTTTAATCTTTCTCTTAAACCATCTAAACCCTCTGTTATAGTTTCATCAATAGAACCCGCAAGAGGTTTTGCCCCTTTATCTACTTTAATTCCGGGGATCGCACCATGTTTTGATATCAACTCAGGAATAGTTGGCCCTAAAGTACTTTTTTGTTTAATTGTTTCGTCAAAAAGTATAACTCCTCCAATATAATCTTTCATTCCACTCGAGTTAAACAAAGTTTGCCTGAACTCTAGTCTATTTTTTTCTAAATTTTCAATATTTATACTTCTAAATCTTTTTGCAATTGTACCAGTGCTTTCATCAGCGGCTAATATCCCTTTACCTTTAGCACACATTTTTTTTGCTATGTCTTCTATATTCATAATTGGTTTTTATTTTAAAACTTCTATTCCAGGCAAGTTTTTTCCCTCAATATATTCTAAAAATGCCCCTCCTGCTGTTGATAAGTGAGTAAATTTTAAATCTAATTCATTTGTTTTTAAAGCAGCAATGGTGTCCCCACCACCTACAATTGATATCAGAGAAGTCGTAACCGTGTTTCTTGAAATTTTTTCAGCAATTGATGCAGTTCCTTTTGAAAAATTTATATTTTCAAAATAACCAGCCGGCCCATTCCATAGAATTGTTTTTGATATGTCAATAATTTCACTTATCTTTTTTAAAGTCTTCGGCCCAATATCTAATATAATATCATTACTCATAACTTCGTTGAGATCTCTGAAGCTTGGATTACCCTCTTTTGTTTCTGAAACAGAGAAATCTAAAGGAGTAAGAATTTCACAATTATGGACATTTGCGTTATTATAAATGTCCTTTATAATTTTATCTGAACCTTTCTCTACTAAAGATTTTCCAACTTCCTTTCCTTTGAATTTAATAAAATTATTAGCCATTGCTCCAACGATAATTAAATAATCAACTTTTTTGATCAAAGAGATAATTACTCCGATTTTAGTTGAAATTTTGGAACCTCCAATTATACAAGTTATTGGATTTTTTTTTTGATTTAAAACTCTATCTATTGCAGCTATCTCTTTAATAAACTGAGGTCCAGCATAAGCATTGTTAATATATTTTGTAATTTTATGAATAGATGTTTGCTTTCTATGTGAACAAGAAAAAGCATCATTGATGTATATGTCTCCCATCGCAGACAAAGTTTTTGCAAAATCATCATCGTTGCTCAGCTCACCCTTATTGAATCTTATGTTTTCAAAAAAAATTAATTCACCATTATTCAAAAAGGATATCCTGTCTTTAGTTTCTCGTGTAATTTTTTCTGAATTAAAATACATTTTATAGTCAATTTTTTCTTTCAGATAATGAAAAACAGGTTTTAATGAAAAATTTTTGTCTTTATCATCTTTGGGTCTCCCAAGATGAGAAAATAATAACACTTTTGCCCCCCCTTGTAACAAACTCTTAATGAAAGGAATACTTAAATCTATTCTCGTCTTATCTTGAATTAACCCGTTAAGAATAGGCACATTGAAATCTGATCTCAATAATATTTTTTTATTTTGAATATCTTTTTTTTCGTCAAAACTTTTTATTTTTTCCATATTTTTGGGTTAATTATTTTCTTAATTTTTCTTGAATAATCGTTGCAATTTTATTGGATGTTAAATTCTTCTCATTATAAATCTCTTTATAAGGTGCGCTTTTTCCAAATTCATCTATTCCAATTGCAATATCATCGTATTTTAAATATTTATACCAACAACTTACAGTACCAGCTTCCAAAGAAACAATTAGATTATTATTTTCTAAAATTTTATTTTTATATTCCTCACTTTGTTTATCAAATAATTCTTGGCATGGTACCGATACAACTTTTGACTCAACACCTAAATTTTTGAGCAATTCCTGAGTAGAAAGAGCTAACTCTACTTCCGATCCGGAGGCTAAAATTGTAACTTTATTATCATGAGATGATATATTTATTTCGTATGCTCCCAGAAGACATCTGTTTTTTTTGTCTGGTAATTTGCTAACATATCTTAATTTTTGTCTAGAAAGAATAATAGCACTTGGTCCCTTTTCATTATTTAAAGATGCCTCCCAACATTCAATAGTTTCATTGATATCAGCTGGTCTAAAAACATTTAAATTTGGAATAGATCTTAAACTAGCCAATTGTTCTACAGGCTGATGAGTCGGACCATCTTCACCTAAACCTATTGAGTCATGAGAAAAAATATATATTACTCTTAACCCCATGAGCGCTGAAAGCCTAATTGCAGGTTTACAATAATCAGAAAAAATTAAGAACGTACCACCGTAAGGTATAAGGTTGTGGTACAAAGCAATACCATTCATTGCTGCAGCCATACCATGCTCCCTAACACCAAAGTGAATATAATTACCTTTATAATTCTTAGAATTTATTACAGTGGAATTTGGCGCTTTTGTATTATTTGAACCACTTAAATCAGCAGAACCTCCAATTAAATTTGGAATAAAATTATTTAAAGTTTCAATTACTTTCATTGAACATTGTCTTGTAGCCATTGATGGTTTGTCCTTAAAGTAATTTTCTTTTTCTTTGTTTAACAAATCGCTTAACTCATCCCTAATAATTTTATTATTCAACTTATTAAAATTTTCTTTTATTTCTGATTTTGATTTATTCAACTCATTTAGCCAATTTTTTTCAAGCAGCTCTCCTTTAGAACCAATTTGTCTCCATTCTTTTAAAATCTCATCAGGTATTTCGAATGGAGGATAAGACCATTTTAATTTTTTTCTTACTAATTTTATTTCATCTTCACCCAAAGGCGATCCATGAGAAGAGGATTTTCCAGACTTATTAGGCGAACCAAATCCGATAATAGTTTTGCAAGAGATTAGCGTAGGTTTTTTTGATTTATGAGATTTTTTAATTGCAGTATTTATTTGTTTCTCGTTATGTCCATTAATTTCAATAAAATTCCATCCATAAGATTCAAATCTTTTTTTGTAGTTATCAGAAACACTTAAAGATGTTGGTCCATCAATTGAAATTTTATTATTATCGAAAAATACAATTAAATCTTTTAATTTTAAATGCCCAGCTAAACTCATAGACTCATGACTTATTCCTTCCATCAGGTCACCATCACTAGCTATAACATAGGTTTTATTATTTATAATTTTAGTACCAAATTTTTTTTTATAAATTTCAGCAGCTATTGCTAATCCAACTGAGTTAGCCAATCCCTGGCCCAAAGGACCTGTTGTAGTCTCAATACCTGAATTAAAAATATATTCTGGATGACCTGCGCAAATTGAATTTAATTGTCTAAAATTTTTAATATCATTTAATTGAATTTTTTCGTAACCAGTTAAATAAAGCAAAGAATATAAAAGCATTGATCCATGACCAGCAGATAAAATAAATCTATCTCTGTTTATCCACGATGGATTTTTTGGGTTAAACCTCAGGTGGAATTTAAAAAGAACAGTTGCTACATCAGCCATACCCATTGGCATTCCAGGATGCCCTGAGTTGGCTTTTTGAACTGCATCGATAGACAAAAATCTAATTGCGTTTGCTAATTGACTAACTTTTATTTTCACTATTAATTTACCTATATAGACTTAAAGTAAGTATATCAATAATATGATATATTAACAAAATGAAAAACTTTGAGAAAAAAGAAACAAATTTAAAACAGTTAATTGAAAAATTAGCAAAATTAAATACAAGTTATTCACAATTTGGCCTAGACAATAAATCTATTGAAAAGGAGAGAGACTCAATAAAGTTGGAAAAAAATCAATTAGAAAAGAAAAATACAGAAATTTTAAGAGAACATAAATATTTAACAAATAAAGTTAAGAAACTTGAGGAAGAATTAAAATCTAAAAGAGAACTTGAGAAAAAATTCAATAAAGATATTAATGATTTAAATCAAGAAACCCAAAGTTTAGTTGAAGAAATTGAAAAATGGCAAATGTAAATATAAAGTTTAACGGCAAAGATTATCTTCTTTCATGTGATGATGGGCAAGAAGAGTCTTTAAAAAAATTGACAATTTTTTTAGACAAAAAACACTCCGAATTGAAAAAAAAATTAGGAAATATTGGTGAAAATAAACTTTTATTGATAACAGCAATTAAATTAATAGATGAGCACTTTGATTTAAGAAGAAGAATAACAGAACAAAAAAACAAATTAGAAGATTTGTCAAATAAATTTAAAGAATTAAAATCATTGGCAATAAAATATAAAGATGTCAAAGAAATAGAAATTAAAAATCTAAATAAAGATATAAATAACATTAAAAAAAATATTGAGGATGCAAATACTATGTATGAGAACATGTTGGATAAAACAACAGAGTCTCTTGAAAAGATAATTAAAAATGCTGAAACTTCCTCTAATACTCAGCAATGAAAAATAAAGAAAAATTAAGAAAAATATTTCTCAATTTAAGGAAAAAAAAATATTTAGATTTAAAGCATGACAATTTTTCCTATCTTCTTAATTATATAAGAACAAAATCAAAAATGAAAAAAAAAATTTTTATCGCATTATATTATCCTTCTAATTATGAATTGGATATTTTAAAAATTTCTAAAAATTTAAAAAACTCAAGAACCGTTTTGCTTTTACCTAAAATTAAGACGGGTAACCTAATTGAATTTGTTGAATGGAATGCAAGAGATGTTTTATTTGTAAATAAATTTGGCATTCTTGAACCGATCAAAAAACAAAAAAATCTTGTACCAGATATATTGCTTGTTCCACTATTAGCTTTTGATAGCAGAATGAATAGACTTGGTTATGGGAAAGGTTTTTATGACAGATACTTAAATAATTTAGTTAAACTTGGTAAAAAATTTGAGGCAATCGGAATAGCATTTTCGTTCCAAAAATATAAAAAAATACCATCATCGAAATTTGATTTTAAATTAGATAATGTTTTTACAGAGAAAGGTTTCGTAATATGAGATTGCTTTTACTAGGAGATATCTGTGGTAATGCTGGCATGAAAATTATTAAATCAAAACTGAAAGAGATTACTAAAGAAAAAAAAATTGATTTTGTAGTTGCTAATGGAGAAAATGCTGCTGAGAACGGAAAAGGAATTACAAAAAGTAATTATGAAGATTTAATAAACGCAGGTGTTGATGTTTTAACTTCAGGAAATCATATTTGGGACCAAAAAGATATTTTAGAAATAATTGATAAAGAAAAAAAAATTATAAGACCGGCTAATTTTTTAGAAGGCCTACCTGGAAGTGGATATGGTATTTATGAAGTTAAAAGTAAAAAAATTGCAGTAATAAATTTAATCGGCAACGTATTCATGAAAAAAAGTCAAGACTTGTTTTTATTTACAGAAAAACTGATGAACAAAATTAAATTAAAAAGAAACGTGGATTTTATAGTAATTGATATTCACGGCGAAATAACTAGTGAAAAAATTGCATTAGGTCATTATCTAGATGGAAAAGTTACCACTGTAGTTGGTACACATACACACGTTCCGACTTCAGATACTAAAATTTTAAAAAAAGGTACAGCTTATCAAACAGACTTAGGAATGTGCGGTGATTATGACTCTGTTATTGGTATGAATAAAGAAAACTCAATTAAAAAATTTAAAAAAGATTCAAATGCCGTTGGTCATTTTCCTGCAGTAGGCCCGGCTACCATAAGCGGAGTAATAGTCGAAGCAGACGATGAAACAGGTTTAGCCAAGGAAATAAATCAAATAATTATTGGTGGAGACTTAAAACAAAAAAATTAAAAAAATGGCTGGACACTCTCATTGGGCAGGAATAAAACATAAAAAAGGCAGACAAGACAAGCAGAGATCTAAACTATTCTCCAAATTATCGAGAGAGATAACCGTAGCAGCTAAACTTGGAGATAGAGATCCAAATATTAATCCAAGACTGAGGTCAGCTATTCAAGCTGCAAAACAATCTAATATGCCAAAAGAAAATATTAATAGAGCAATAAACAAATCAGAAATACTTACTGATCACAACTATGAAAACTTAAGGTATGAAGGTTATGGAGCTTTCAACACCGCTTTAATGATTGAGACTTTAACCGAAAATAAAAACAGGACTGCTTCATCCATAAGAACCATATTACAAAAAAATGGAGGTAGATTAGGTGAAAATGGATCTACATCTCATCTCTTTTATAATTGCGGAATAGTTCAAATTACTAATGAAAACTTGAGTAATGAAGAAGTCTTGGAGCTCGCAATTAATTCTGGAGCAAATGATTGTAAAAATTTAAAGAATTATCACGAAATTATCTGTGAGATGAAAGATTATTATAAAGTAAAAAACAACCTAGAAAAAAAAATAAGTAATTTTAAATACTCTGGTATAGAATGGAGAGCACATGAAATTTATAAACTTTCAAACGAACAAAAAGAAAAAGTTATCGATATGTTAGAAAGCTTAGACGAAATAGATGATATTCAAAACATATTTATTAATTGTGAATTATAAATTTAAAAATGAGAATATTTGGTATTGATCCAGGAATAGCTGGAGCCATAGCTATTTTAGATGAAAAAAAAATTATAGACGTAAAAGACCTCCCAACAATGGCGGAGGGTAAAAAAAACAAAAAACAATTAAATAGCGCTCATTTATCACAATATATTTCAAGCAATATTTTAGATATGAATAAAACTGTCGTTGTCGTTGAACAAGTAAATGCAATGCCAGGTCAAGGAGTAACTAGTATGTTCAACTTTGGACAAACTTTTGGTGCTATAAAAGGTATAAGCGCAACTTTAAAATTACCGATCTTTTTTGTGCGACCTTCTAAATGGAAAAAACATTTTGCATTAATTAATTCGTCCAAAGATGCTAGTCGCACCAAAGTTATCGAGATGTACCCTTCATTTGCAGAGAGTCTATCAAGAAAAAAGGATGTAAATAAGTCCGACGCTATTTTAATTGCTAGATTTTTTAGTGAAACAGGGTTTAAAGACGTATTAAAATAAGGCTAAGATTCAATTTATAAGACAAATTCATGACACAATCTAAAAGTATTGAAATGTAATGGAACAAGAAATAGCTTCACAAGTAGTTGGCTTAGGAGGGAGTACAGATTTTTCTCTATTAAGCTTATTTCTTAGAGCAGACTTTGTCGTTAAATCAGTGATAATAATTTTAATTGCTGCATCAATTTATTCTTGGGCATTAATTTTTGATAAATATAAATTGTTTAAAAAGATAAATAATTCAATACTTGATTTTGAAAATAAATTTTGGAAAGCAAAATCTGCAGAGAGTTTTGATAACAATTTACCAGCAAAATCAAACGACCCAGCTATTCTAATCTTTAGATCAGCAATGAATGAATTAAGAAAAACACGTTCAAAATCTACTGCTGTGCAATTGGCTAGAGTGGAAAGAGTCTTAGAAATAAATACTGAAAATCAAATTAAGATTATAGAAAAAAATTTCACATTTCTGGCGACAGTTGGTGCTACGGCTCCATTTATAGGTTTATTTGGAACTGTTTGGGGTATAATGAATTCTTTTCAATCAATAGCGATCTCAAGAAATACTAGTTTAGCTATTGTTGCACCCGGTATTGCAGAAGCTTTATTTGCAACTGCACTAGGTTTGTTAGCAGCAATACCTGCGGTTATTGCTTACAACAAATTTAACAGTGATTCAAAAAATTACCTCGCGCGATTAGATAATTTTTCAAAAAGATTTTTATCAATAATTTAATATTTATGGGAATTAATTTTAAACGCTCAAAAAACCAACCTATGAGCGAGATAAATGTGACACCTTTTGTTGACGTAATGCTCGTATTGTTAATTATATTTATGGTAACAGCGCCTCTTCTTACTGTTGGTGTTCAAGTAGACTTACCAGAGTCAGCTGCAGACTCTTTACCAGATGATCAAGAGCCTCTCACTTTATCAATTAATTCAAAGGGTGAAGTATTTATTCAAGAACATAAAGTAAGTTATAATAAGATAATACCAAAGTTACTTGCTATTGCGAAAAACAGAACAGATACAAGAATTTATGTTAGAGGGGATAAAAATATTAATTATGGAAGAGTATTAGAAGTAATGGGAACGCTTTCAGGCGCTGGATTTTCAAAAGTAGCTTTAATATCTGAGCCATACAAAAATTAAATGTTAAATGACAAAAAATTTATTATTTTCAGTTTTATTTCATGCAATGATGATAATATTGACTGCTTTATCTCTGCCTTTTATGACTAGAGAACCTATTTCGTTGCCACCAATTGTTTCAGTCGAACTTATACAAATTACAGACAAAACTAATATTCCATTTGCACCAAAAGCAAGAAAGATTATTGACAAGGTAAAAAAAGAGGAGAAAAGGGTAGTATCCGAGCAGGCACCCCCATCAGCAAAGGCTAAAGAGAAACCAGATAGAATTCCACTTCCCAATGACAAAAAAGAAAAAAAGGAAATAGTTAAAAAAAAACAAAACCCTGAGGAAATAAAACCACAAATAAGACAATCCTCCGAGTTTGAAAAAGAGGATTTAATTAATACAAATGAAATTGCTGCTTTAATTGATAAAGCTAAGGAAGAAAAAGCTTTAAAAGAAACGATAGAAAACAAAAAATTAACTCAAAGCAACGTCAAGAACTCTTTTGCAACTGGTTTGTCATTGTCCGAAGAAGACGCACTTAGAGCGCAGATATTTGGTTGTTGGAGCGTTCCTCTTGGGTTACCATACGATAGAGATTTATTAGTAAGACTAAAATTAGAGCTCAAAAAAGATGGGACAATTCTCAAATCAGAAATAGTAGATCATCAAAGAATGAATATGCCAGGTCAAAAATTTTATAAAATACTTGCAGAGAGCGCTCTAAGAGCTGTGAGACTTTGTCAACCTTTAAGGGTACCGCCAACTGGTTATGAGAAATGGAAAAATATTCAATTAAACTTTGATCCAACAGAAATGTTAAAAGGATAATATTATGAAGAAAGCAATAATTACACTGTTTATTTATCTAATATCATTTTCTTACTCCAATGCTTTAATAAAGGTAGATATTACCAGAGGAAACCTAGATCCTTTACCTATTGCTGTTTCACCATTACATGTTGATAATACTTCTGAGAATATAGAAAATATTGATATTAAAAAGTTAGGTGTAAAAATTTCATCTATAATAGAAAAAAATTTTAAATCTACAGGTCTTTTTAATCCTTTAAAAAGGGAAGCATTCGTCCAAAAACCGGATATAGCTCATTTAAAACCCAGATTTGAAGATTGGAGGTTAATTAAAGCTCAAGCTTTAGTAACAGGAAAACTATCTGTCAAAAACAACAAATTAAAAGTTGAGTTTAGATTATGGGATTTAACTGCTTCAAAAGAAATGATCGCATTATCCTTTACTACAACGCCATCAAATTGGAGAAGAGTAGCTCATATTATTTCTGATAAAATTTACGAAAGATTAACTGGAGAGACTGGTTATTTTGATACAAGAATAATTTATGTTGCAGAAAGTGGCCCCAAAAATCAAAGGGTAAAAAAACTTGCAATTATGGACCAGGACGGTGCTAAAACAAAGTATTTAACATTAGGTAACGAGTTAGTGTTAACTCCAAGATTTAACCCTAGTAATCAAATGGTCACTTATTTGTCTTACTTTAGAAACTTACCAAGAGTTTATCTTTTAGATATAGAAACAGGAAAACAAGAAGTAGTTGGTAATTTTCCTGGAATGACATTTGCTCCGAGATTTTCTCCAGACGGAAAAAAAATTATAATGAGTTTTGCTAAGGATGGTAATTCTGATATTTTTACTATGGATCTTGAAACAAGAGTAGTAGAAAGAATAACCGAACACTCATCTATTGACACATCTCCTTCGTATTCTCCAGATGGAAAGTATATTTGTTTTAATTCAGATAGGAGTGGTCTTCAACAAATTTATGTAATGAAAAGTGATGGTACTAATGTAAAAAGAATTACATTTGGAAATGGAATTTATGGAACACCTGTTTGGTCTCCAAGAGGAGATTTAATAGCTTTCACAAAAATGCGAAAAGGAAAATTTTATATTGGCGTTA
>MDSV01238278.1_pt1 | contig 14030 bp, 14 predicted proteins | sample 810851 | NCBI WGS metagenome assembly MDSV01 (sample SAMN05326640, study PRJNA326480) | marine metagenome | isolation source: seawater | place: Atlantic Ocean: North East | collected 2012 | reverse complement strand
TGTTCGTCTCCAATAGTGAGCACAGGAATAGATGACGCTAAACCCGTTTCTTCTGAGGTGCTTATGACTTCGGTTGAAACTTCAGCTGCATCGAGGCTGCGACGCAACATACGAGAAAATTCGCTGTTAGGTTGAGAGAGACTCAATTGAAGGTTATTAAACCGGGAATTAATTAGTTCGTTTCCCCGTAGGCTGAATCCGCAAGTGACCAAACTTAGAGAAATAATAATTAGGCCGCAGCTTGTTAAAATTCGCTTCATAGTTGTTAACTTACTACGACATTAACCAGACGGCCAGGCACTACAATTACTTTCCTTAGAGTTTTACCATCGCTAAATCGTTTAACCGCATCATTCTCTAGGGCTTTTTTCTCCAAATCGTCTTTGGATAAATTCTTCGATACTTCTATTCTGTCACGCAACTTGCCATTAACCTGGAGTACGATAAGTATGGAATCTTGAACTAATGCAGATTCATCTACTTTCGGCCAGTTGGCATTCATCACTGCGCCTTCATGGCCTAGATGATTCCAGAGGGCATGACAAAAATGTGGGACTATTGGAGCTAGCATCAAAATTATTGTTTCCAGAGATTCCTGCACAACTGCTTTGTCAGATTCTGAAGAGTTCGTTTCCAAAAACTTCGTTGTTGTATTTAACAATTCCATAGAGGCAGCAATAGCAGTGTTAAATGTTTGTCTGCGACCATAATCATCAGTCACTTTCTGGAGGGATTTATGAGTCTTCAGGCGCAGCTGCTTCTGCTCAGAATTGTGATCCGAGTCCGTTATTCCAATAATCGAAATTGATTCATGGCTGGCGACTATTTTCCAAAGTCGTTTTAAAAATCGATAACTTCCTTCTACGCCTGAATCAGACCAGTCAAGTGACTGGTCTGGGGGTGACGCAAACAGAGTAAACATTCTTACCGTATCCGCCCCGTATTTCTCAATGAGCCCAAGCGGATCTACCGTGTTGCCTTTTGATTTCGACATCTTACTGCCTTCATTCAAAACCATACCTTGAGTCAATAAACGGGTAAAAGGTTCGTCAGAGGTAACAAGACCTTCGTCTCGCATTAATTTGTGATAAAAGCGGGCATACAGTAAATGCAATATGGCATGTTCTATGCCACCGATGTATTGATCTACTGGTAACCAATAATTAGCTCTTGCATCTAACATGCTTTCATTCTGATCCTGACAAGCAAAGCGCGCGTAATACCATGAGGACTCCATAAAGGTATCAAAGGTGTCAGTCTCTCGCTTAGCTTTACCTTGGCATTGAGGGCAGTCTGCTTCAAAAAAATCGGTTAGTTTTGTTAGTGGTGAACCGGTCTCATCGAATTCAACATCTTCTGGAAGTAAGACTGGTAGGTCTTTTTCCGGCACTGGTACTGAACCGCAGGTTTCGCAATTTATCATGGGAATTGGTGCGCCCCAATAGCGTTGACGTGAAACACCCCAGTCACGAAGTCGAAAATTTACAGTTTTTTCACCTTTGCCTTTATCGACAAGTTTGGCTGAGATTGCATTGAAAGCCTGAATAAAGTCCAAGCCGTCGAATTCACCCGAATTGGTGACAATACCCTTGTCCACAAAGGCACACTCGTCAAGGTTGCATAAAGAATCTGGGGAGTCGGGTTCTATTACTTGTTTGATTGGCAAATTATACTTTTTGGCGAATTCCCAATCTCTTTGATCGTGACCAGGAACCGCCATTACCGCACCAGAACCATAGCTCATGAGAACGAAATTTGCGACGAAGATAGGCACTTGTTCCTGGCTAATCGGGTGAACTGCCGTCAAGCCTGTTTCCATACCTAATTTTTCAAGTTTTGCCAATTCTGATTCCGCAACTTTGACGTTATTCTGTTCTTCGATGAATTTAGCCAGCGTTGAGTTTGTGGCCGCTGCTTTTACTGCTAACGGGTGTTGAGGAGCAACTGCTAGATAAGTTACCCCAAGTAAAGTATCTGGCCGGGTGGTATAAACAGAGAGTTTTTTAAAAGACCCTTCTTCGTCTGCAACTTCGAATTCCAGAGTTACACCTTCAGAGCGGCCAATCCAATTTGACTGCATTGTTCGAACTTTCTCTGGCCAGCCATCAAGTTTTTCTAAGTCATCCAATAGCTCTTGCGCAAGCGCTGTTATTTTTAAGAACCATTGTGGAATTGAACGCCTCTCGACAATAGCGCCAGAACGCCAGCCACGACCGTCTATGACTTGTTCATTTGCGAGTACGGTTTGATCTATGGGGTCCCAATTGACTTCAGCTTCTTTTTTGTAGACTAGTCCTTTCTTAAATAGTCGCGTAAAAAACCATTGTTCCCAGCGATAGTAGTCTTTATGACAAGTAGCTAACTCTCTCGACCAATCATAAGCATAACCGAGTTTTTTCAATTGCTCTCGCATGTAATCGATATTGCCGTAGGTCCATTTGGCAGGCGGGACTTTATTCTGCATAGCCGCATTTTCAGCAGGTAGACCGAAAGCGTCCCACCCCATCGGTTGTAATACATTCTTACCCTGCATTCGTTGATATCGGGAAATTGCGTCACCGATAGCATAATTTCTAACATGCCCCATATGTAGATGGCCACTAGGATAGGGGAACATAGAAAGGCAATAAAATTTTTCCTTATCAGGATTTTCCTCTACACGAAAGCTATTATGCTCATGCCAAAAGGCTTGAGCTGTTGCCTCTACGGTTTGGTGATCATATTGAATATCGGAACTACTCATTTGCGATCTGACTATTAGATAGGATTGAAAAAGTGTTTTTTTTGCGAAAGCCCGCAAGCATAACCCAGAGAGGGTCTGACAGGTAGAGTCTCATTAAAAAAAGGTTGATACATATCTCCTGCAGCGGGGGTTGGTAGATAAGATCTACAACAACCTCATCCCCCAATTTAATGCTAATCCATCTAGCTTTACTTCTTGGGGATATTAATAGGCGCAGAGGTGACCTTGATCAGCTTGATTTGGCGGCTATCAGCATTAAGTATGGTGACGAGAAATGGTCCGAGACTAACCGTTTCACTCCGTTCAGGGATATGGCCAAACTGCTGCAGAACTAACCCGCCTATTGTTGTAAACTCTTGATCACTAAAATCAGTTTTGAAGTATTCATTGAACTCATCCAAAGGAGTTAATGCTTTTACAATGTGGTTTTCTTCATCAAATTTTTTAATATAGCTATCATCATCGACGTCATATTCATCTTCGATTTCGCCAACTATTTGCTCTAGAACGTCTTCAATAGTCACAACACCGCAAACACTGCCGTACTCGTCAATAACAATTGCCATATGTTGGCGCGTCTCTTTAAACTCTTTGAGTAAAACATTTAGACGCTTACTCTCTGGTACGAATGTAGCTAGTCGCACTATATCTTTTATGTTGAATTTGTCAGTATTACCATTAAGAATTAATGGTAATAGATCTTTTGCTAGCAGAATACCAATAACATTGTCTACGTTTTCGCCAACAACAGGGAAACGCGAATGTGAAGCTTTTGTTACTAATTCGATAATGTCCTTAGGGAGAAGATCTGACGGTACCGTTACTACCTGGGAGCGAGGGATCATTATGTCTCGCACCTGCATGCTAGACACTTGCAGCGCCCCCTCAATGATACTCAACGCATCCGCATCGAGTAATTGATCTTGCTCAGCGTTACGAAGAAGCTCTAGAAGGCTCTTTGTATCGGTGGGTTCGTCTGAAAAAACTTGTGCAATTTTATCGATCCAGGACTTGGGTCCAGGATCGATGCTAGAGTGATCGTCTGTCATGCGCTGGCTTCTCGTGTTCTCCTAAGTATATTTATTCCGATTACCCTATCAAATAAGGATTCGGGAATCCAAGTTTTTCAAGGGTATTTATTTCATAGCTTTCCATTTGCGCCGCAGCTGCGTCACTTTCATGGTCGAAGCCACTCAAATGCAGAACTCCGTGTATCATCAAATGAGCCCAATGAGCTTTTAAAAGCTTACTTTGAAGCTCCGCCTCTTCTGAAACTATTTGAGGGCAAATCACAATGTCTCCAAGGGGTATAGAATCAAGTCCTGCTAACATTTCAGTCGTAAAATTTGTCGGAAAAGAGAGTACATTTGTAGCCCGATACTTCCCGCGGTATTCACTATTTAGCTGGCTGGATTCGTCTTTATTCACAAATCGTAGACTGATGGTGTAGTTTTTTCCACTTGAAATTTCTTGCAGAGCTTTGTTAATCCATAGTCGACAATCTTGAATGTCTGGGGTCCAGCTTGCCGCTGAAGCATTGGTGAGCTCAATTGTCGCGTTCATTAAGTTGCGAGGAGTCCTGACTAGTGATCTGAGAGACTGAGCTGTGGTCGAATTTATCATAGGCCTCGACAATTTTTTGCACGAGCCTATGACGTACCACGTCTTTGGCATTGAAATAGTTGAAACCGATACCGTTAATTCCTTCCAATACCTTACTCACTTGCACTAGGCCAGATCGAGTACCCTTGGGTAAATCTATTTGCGTAACATCGCCAGTAATAACTGCAGTGGAGCCGAACCCTATGCGAGTGAGAAACATTTTCATTTGAGCGCTGGTCGTGTTTTGGCTTTCGTCTAGAATGATAAAAGAATTATTTAGTGTTCGGCCGCGCATATAAGCCAGAGGCGCAACCTCAATTACATTTTTTTCTATTAGTCTCGCTACTTTCTCAAAACCAAGCATTTCATATAAAGCGTCATAGAGAGGTCGGAGATAAGGGTCGATTTTTTGTGCCAAATCACCGGGGAGAAAGCCGAGTTTTTCACCAGCTTCTACTGCTGGGCGAACTAGCAAAACCCTGGTTACTTTTTCTTTTTGTAATGCTTCAACTGCACAGGCTACAGCAAGATATGTTTTTCCTGTTCCAGCGGGGCCAATGCCAAAGTTAATATCATGTTGGCGAATGCTTTTGACATATTGTATTTGATGACTGCTTCTGGGTTTGATTGATGCTCTGGGTGTTTTTATAAGTAAACTATCATTTTCCATCCGTTCAATGCTGTCATTGCTTCGAACTTCCTGTAGAGCTAAATGCACTATATTTGGGTTAAGCACAGCTTCAGTTTCAGTTGTTAGATAAAGGGATTCGAGAATATAGCAGCCGTCAGCAATAGCCATCTCTGATCCAGACAATTGAAATACGCTGCCCCGTTGCTGAATCGTCAATTCAAGGTCGGCTTCTATTTGCTGAATGTGTTCATTGAGTCGCCCGCACAGATTGGATAAGCGCTGCGCATTGTCGGGCATTAGGGTCAGGCTAACAGTTTGGCTGGTCATGCAGTAGTGTTGGTTCTCTCAATAAGGCTTTGGGGAAGTATAACAATCTACCGATATAAATAATCAACTATTTTAGGTAATTAGCACTTGCCCAAGGAATTTTAAAGAGTGCCTAGAAGTGAATTTGGCAGGGCATCTGTAATCGTGATATTGATGAATTGCCCAATTAAGTCTGTATTATCACAGCGGAAATTCACTACACGATTATTTTCAGTCCGTGCCTGAAGATCTTTAGAGTTTCTCTTGGATTTGCCAGTGATTAGAACATGTTGCTCAGTGCCTACCATTGACTCACTGATAGCAGCCGCTTGGCTTATGATTTGAGATTGCAGTGTAGCGAGTCGATGTTTCTTTTCTTTTTCAGGAGTTTCATCTTTTAATTCTGCAGCAGGTGTTCCTGGTCGAGCGCTGTAGATAAAGCTAAAAGAGGTATCAAATCCAATTTCAATAATAAGATTCATTGTGTCTTCGAAATCTTTATTAGATTCTCCGGGAAACCCTACAATGAAGTCTGAAGAGAGGCTGATACCAGGGCGATTTGCGATGATTTTGCGGATTATGGATTTGTACTCGATAGCTGTGTGCCCACGTTTCATGGCAGCGAGAATTCGGTCGCTTCCACTTTGGACTGGAAGATGTAAATGTGAGACGAGCTCAGGCACGTCTTTATAGACATTGATCAAGTTTTCATTAAATTCAATGGGATGAGAAGTGGTAAATCGAAGTCGATTAATTCCTTCAATACTTGCCATGTAGTTAATCAGTAGGGCAAGGTCAACCGGTTCTCCATCGTGAGATAGTCCACGATAGGCATTCACGTTTTGGCCGAGCAAATTTAATTCTTTGACGCCTTGGCTAGCCAAATGAACCGCTTCTGCTAAAACATCATCCAAGGGTCTACTAACTTCTTCACCGCGAGTGTAGGGAACTACACAAAAGCTGCAATATTTGCTGCAGCCTTCCATTATTGTTATGAAAGCTTGACAGGAATTAGCCTTGGGTTGCGGAAGGCGATCGAATTTTTCAATTTCTGGAAAACTGATATCGACAACAGGTTTCCCTTCGTTTTTAGCGTCTAACATTTCAGGAAGTTTATGTAATGTTTGAGGTCCGAACACTACATCGACAAATGGAGCTCGTTTGCCGATTGCTTCGCCTTCCTGGCTGGCGACGCACCCGCCCACAGCAATTTTCAATTCTGGGTTTGATTCTTTTAGACTTCTCCATCTTCCTAGTTGATGGAAAACTTTTTCCTGTGCTTTCTCACGAATTGAGCAAGTGTTTAGAAGCAAGAGGTCTGCTTCTTCGGGTGTTGTAACTAATTCAGCGCCTTTGGCTTCTTTGAGTAAATCCAGCATGCGTGCGGAGTCATACTCATTCATCTGACAACCATGAGTCTTGATAAAAACTTTGCGTGTTTCGCCTCGGAGCGATTTTTCAGAATTATTTTTCAATTACGTTTACTGACTGTTGGCTGAAAAAGGAGGGGATTATAGCAGCAGTCGCCACAACTCATAAGTGAGAAAGTGGTGAAAGCAGCTTGAAATTCATCGATTTAGCCCGAAATTACAGTTAGGCTAACGTTTAGCGAAGGGCTCGCATCAGCTTGTTTTCCTGAATGCATAGCCGTCAAACCTCACTAGAAAACATAAGAGATTGATTTAATGGGAAATTCTTCGGAGATTTACCGCATATCCTTCCTCAATAAAGGTAAGGTGTATGAAGTATTCGTGAAACAAGTTTATCAAAGTGATCTTTATGGCTTCATAGAGATTGAAGAATATGTATTTAATGAAAAATCTCAAGTGGTGGTAGATCCAGGTGAGGAAAAACTCAAAGCAGAATTTAACGGCGTACGCAGAAGCTTCATTCCAATGCAAGCAATTATCCGCATAGATGAGGTCGATAAATCTGGGGTAAGCAAGATTAGCAATGGGGATAATATTACTCCTTTCCCTGTTTCTTTGGCTGGTGTTAAGGCTGATACCCAGGATTCTTAAGTGGATCTGAGTAGTAAGTTCGTTGGTTATTTTCAGATAACAACCAATTTCAATATTCTCTGGTTGTAGTGATGGACTACAACCATCCTTATGCTCGCTTAACTCCCGATCTAGTATTGGCTGCTGTTGAAAGTCTCGGCTTTCAACCCGACGCTCGTATCTTTGCACTTAACAGCTATGAAAATCGCGTCTATCAAATTGGTTTAATTGAAGGCGGGTCGATTGTAGTGAAGTTCTATCGTCCCGAGCGATGGACCACAGACCAAATTTATGAAGAGCATTGTTTTGCTCAGGAACTCAGTGATATGGAAATTCCGGTAGTTCCACCGCTTCCAGTAAATGAAGCGGGCACTCTGCACACCTATGAAAATTTTCAACTCGCGGCATTCCCTTTGTTTATTGGTAGACCCCCAGAGCTAGATAATTTAGATAATTTGCTTGTAATGGGAAGGTTTATCGGAAGAATTCACGCAGTAGGTGCCATGACAACCTTTAAAGAGCGGGCACAAATATCAGTTGAGAAATTTGCGATAGACAGCAGAAAATTTCTTCTTGAGAATGATTTTATCCCTATGGATCTAATTCCTGCATACGAATCATTGAGTCAAGATTTAATAAACCGAGTACAGCAACGATTTGATGAGCATGGAGCGTTAAATTTATTACGCATACATGGGGATTGTCACCCAGGTAATATTTTATGGAAAGATAATATGCCTAATTTTGTGGATTTTGACGATACTATGATGGGACCTGCTATGCAGGACTTGTGGATGATGCTGTCAGGGGATAGAAATCAGCGTCAAGCTCAATTGCTTGAATTGGCAGAAGGTTACAACGAGTTTTACGATTTCAAAGCTAACGAGCTTCCACTAGTTGAAAGTTTGAGAACCTTGAGAATCATGAATTACAGTGCCTGGTTAGCGAGACGTTGGGAAGATCCTGCATTTCCCCAAAGCTTTCCTTGGTTTAATACTCAACGCTATTGGTCGGAGCATATATTGGAGTTGAGAGAGCAATTAGCTGCCTTGGATGAGCCGTCGCTCGAGCTTATTTATTAGGTTTGTAGTCCGTATAGGTTTATTCTGCGGTGGCAGAAGGTTCTTGCCACCCATTACGAATAATTTCTTCGTTCTGATTCATGGCAATATAGGATAAACCAGAATCTTCGAGCCATTTTATCGCTTCGGATTCTTCTTTTATCATAGCTGTAGTTGCAATTGAGCCAGCTACTGTGCAGAGATTGGCGGCAACACTAACCGCTCTTAGTCCTGCCGATGGCCACCCAGTTTTGGGGTTTAAAATATGACTATAACGCTTACCTTGATGAGCGAAATAGCGTTCATAGTCTCCACTTGATGCAACCCCACCCTCTAATGCATCGATCTTAGCAATAAGCGCTTTTCGATTCTTCGGATCAGCTACCCCTATAGGCCAAGGTTGATTATCAGGCTGCGGGCCTATTATTGCGAAGTCACCTCCAAGATTCACTAATCCATATTGTACGTCGATTTTGCGAGCAAGCCGTGCTGCGGCATCAGCAGCATATTCTTTGACTATCCCACCAAAATCAATCGTCATATTTGCCGGCATATATAGCCGAGACCCCCGCCATTGCAGTTTATTGAATCCGATTGAAGGTAATAACTCATTAATTTGTGATTCTGTTGGTATTATTTTTTTTTGAAAATCCCAGATATTATTTAGCACGCCGGCAGTAATATCGAAATGTCCATGACTCTGTTCAAAACAACTTAGTGCATGATCGAAGAGCGCACGTGTTTCTTTGTCTATTTTAATGCCCATACTATTGCCAGCAGAATAATTAATTTCTGACAAAAAGCTCTTAGGGATAAAGCGTGAATATTTTCTTTCTAAACGTGATACTTCACTAGAAAGGATTTGGGTTATCTTTTTCGCACTAATTCGAGACTCCTCATAGATTTGGATCTCGCAAGGACTGCCCATGGCTTGGAAAGAAAGTCGTCTAAGTGTAAGTGGCATAAGATTTACTAAAATTTAGGAAAAAGAGAATAAAATCAGAAAGAATAATCAAACCCAAGAGAAACACGATTATACTTCACTAATGCTGTACTTGGTTGATTAACTTTATAGGCTGCATATTTGTCACTTGCAACATACCGTTCAGCGGTCAGCGTTGCCGTCCAATTACCAAAATTTGCTACTAAACTTAGACTGCCACTTATGGCTCCAAAAGCAGCAAGTCTGTAATCACTCGATTGGTATTCGTTGAGCGGTTTTAAGAAGTCGTCGATATTTGTAAAAAAATCTGCAGCAGATTGACTATAATAGCGAATGCTTGGGACTAGTTGGTAATTGCGCCCGAGATTCTGAAACCATGAGGTATCAATCGTATGCGAGCTAATGCCGAAATCATCGTGGTAGAATCGATAGTTTAGATGCAGTGCCGCATTTCTATCTACAAAAAATCGTCTATACGAATTTGACCAAGCAAGTTGAGTTTTATTATCTGGTCGGAAATCAATTAGTTTGTAAGGGTCTGATAAAAAACCACGTTGTTCAGTCGTGCTGAACGCTGTTCTTATCGTTGAAAACTGATTAATAATTTGGCTAACTGAAATCACCGCCGACGAAGAGTATTTGCTTTTGCTGATGACACGACCGAAGAGTTCCGCATCTGTGGGGAAAATATCGTCTGCTGAGTGACTGAATGCTAGCGAAACGGTAGTGAGATCGTTATTGAAATGTCTTTCACCACTGAAGCCCACATAAGTAGCTCTGTAGTCATCCTCCTCCGAGTAGCCTATGTTGCTGCCAATGCTGCCATTTTCTAGATAGTATCTGGCACCAATAGAAACCTCTGTTCGTTTATCTCTTATGCCGCTAGCTCCACTTAAGTTCACATCTGGGTCACCATCAAGGCCAACACTCGTAAACCAGGGCGATGCACCAGTTAGTGTTTCGTAATTGGCATCAATATTTACAGAAAAATTTCTGCCTACTGGGCTGATAAGTTTGAATTGGTGTACATCGATATCATACCTGTCGAGATCCCCAAAAGGCGCCTCACTTCGAGAAAGGTCATCTTCTTGGTAATTCGAAATCTTATAGGAGGCTGTACTTTGAGTCGGCGGAGCATCTGCAACAGAGATTCCGGGCAATGCTAGAGCCGAAGTCGAAAGGGCAATGAGGCTACGTGAAGGTTTTGGTTTCATTGAACGGGCAATGATGGAGGGAGATAAACGCTAAGCGTTAATTGCAGCCGCATCCACCACCGGCAGCGTTATCGCCGCCGGACGCTGCTTCCTTACTAAAAAAGATATGATCATTAAGCGCACTTTCCAGGGCATCTGTATCCCAGGCCATTTCTTTTCTGGCGAGGTAACCTCTCTCCCAGGGGCGAACCTGAGAACAAGCCGATAGCAACGAAACAGCCAGAATTATGGTAACTAGAGATCGAGCAGTGGACATAAACTAATCGCTCGCTAGTACTTTCTTTACTTCTTCTTCGAGAATTTCCATATCGCCGCTACGAAAACCCATATGAACAAGTTCGACGTTGCCGTCGGGCGAGATTAAATATGAGGAAGGCATCCCAATAACACCAAAGAGTTCAGCTGCATCTCCTTCGGGGTCCTGAGGGATTAGAAAATCCAAAGGCGTGTCTAATAAAAAATCCAGTCCATCTTCGATTGGGTTGTCCACGTTTATAGCTATTACTTCCAAGCCTTGATCTTTGTACTTGTGATACATCTCATTGTATAGCGGAAGAGACAGAACACAAGGAGCGCACCATGACGCCCAAAAATCGATAAATAGAGTCTTACCCTCGAGGCCTTCAAGGTTTATGTTTGGCTTGTCGGCATAGATAGATGCAAAATCAAAAGCAGGGACTTTATCTCCTTCTTCCACCGCAAAAGCTGTTGAGCTAACTAGAATCAACAGAAGAGCAATCGTTGTTTGTATTCGTCGTAAGAGAAGCATGTTATTCCGTCCTAAATCGTGCGTTAATCATCTGTAAGGGTGCGAAATCCGCCTTATTCTGCTTATTTCGGCTATTCTGTCGTAAGTGCGCAATATTTTGATCAAAGCTATGTTGACTATAACTTACGAACTTAAAAGGCGTCTACTTAAGAAGTTCATCAATTAGGCTGGATTCGGAAAGGGTTCACCCAGGTTCCTTAGTATTTTTTGCCAGCGACGCCTTTGAATCTTGAGACTATATTGTACCTCTTTGTATTTGTCCCTGACCTGTAACTGATCCCAATGCTCCAATGACCGTTGGATTTTCTTTCCTTTAGCTTCATACCAAGCTTGGCGATGATCGGTCCATAGTTGGAGTGTTTTCAAAAATTGTTCATATTCTTGTTTGAGACATAAACGCCAGTTTTCAGGAATGTTGAGTAATTCACAGCGCTCAGTCGCAATTCGATATTGCATTTCCAGTTTTGCTTCCTCAATTTGTGCCAGAGTAGAGCGCTTTAAATCTTGAGTTAAACCAACGAGAGAACAAAGTCTTATCATCCACTTGGTTGGGTCATAGTGCCACCACTTAACGCCATTTCGATAATCCCATTGAAAGGTATGATGATAGTTATGATAACCCTCACCATAAGTTATTAGCGCTAACCATGAATTATCTCTTGCTGAGCTGCTATCACTATAGGTTTGTTGCCCCCACATATGGGCTAAGGAATTGATCAAGTACGTGGCATGCTGGCTTAGTACCAAGCGCAATAACCCCCCTAGTAGCAAACAGGCGATGATGTCGCCATGCAGATAGCCTAGAAATGCAGGGACACCTATGTTGGTAATAAGGACCAGTTTTAAATAATGAGTATGTTGCCAGCAAACAATAGGGTCTTCCCGTAAGTCTTTAACATTAGAGAAATCGTTTGTCGCACTTTTGTAGTCCCTTAATATCCATCCAATATGTGAAAACCAAAACCCTTTACCTGCTGAGTAGGGGTCTCGATCATTGTTATCGACATATCGGTGATGTCGCCTGTGATCTGACACCCAATGCAATATATCATTTTGCACTGCACAGGCGCCGCCAATTGCGAAAATAAAACGGAGAGAGGGATGCGCGCGGTAGGTTTTGTGAGACCAGAGCCTGTGATAGCCCCCAGTAATAGACATTCCACAAAAAGCCATTAATAAGATAAATACTATCCACTCATAGAGATCATAGCCATAAAAGTAGCCATAGAGTGGTACCAGAGTAATTGCGAATACCGGGGTAGTCGTGAAGAGCACCGTATTGGTCCAGTTAATCGGGGCTTTGTCCATGCTTGGGTTTTCCTTAGCTGATGCAATTATAGCTTGGCTGACTGAGTTGCGCTTCGAGTATAGTATCGTTGATCAGCATACTTTAGGTTACTAAGTAATTAGTATCGATTATTGAATTAGAAAGATTAATACACCTTTGTAATATGCAGCAAGAGAGAAGTTGATTATTAGTTGAGGGATTATCATAGGCAGAATCATTAAATGAAGATAATGGAGTAGATTATGGAAAAAAAACTTATTGATCTTGAGAGTAAATTCAGTTTTCAAGAAGATTTATTGAATGAGTTGAATAATGCAGTAGTAAGGCAGCAGAAACAGATTAACCAGCTCATTCAAGAAGTATCGCAGATTAAGTCTCATGTATTAGAAATTGTTGACGATCAGTCTGTTTCTGGAGCGCAAGATTCTAAAAATGAAATACCTCCTCATTATTAGTTAGCCTATTTACTACTTTTGGATTTGAAAAATGACCCAATTTTAGAAAAGAAATCCGCCGATTACTGCACAAAGTGTCATTGCAAAAAGAAACCATTTTATACTTTCTTGAGAAGCCTTAACGGCTACCTTTACTGCCAAGTGAGCGCCGGCCATAGATCCGATTGCAAGAATAATTCCCGGAGCCCACCACACTTGATCGAATACGATGAATACCCCTACTGCTGCTATCGTAAATGCTAAAGCACAGGCCATTTTTAAAGCATTAGCTCTTATTAAGTCGTAACGTAGACCTCCAGAAAGTGCAGCTAACAGGATGAATCCAACTCCTGCTTGAATAAAACCGCCATATAGCCCGGCTGCGAATAAGCCCCACCAGGCCCCGGGATGTTCTGTAGGAGATTTCGTCGGCGTCCCGGGAGGAGGAGCTATAAAATCGGGTTTTATAAGAATGATCACAGACATTGTAAGAATGGTGCCCAACAAGATTGGTTTCAAAAATGCGTTTGGAATTACTGCAGCGACGACCGCTCCGATAATGCCACCTATAACTGTAGGTATGAGAATCGGAATTATGGCGGGCCGGTCTAAAGTGTCATGCTTATCGTATCCGGCTACTCCGACTATAGACTGCATTAAAATTGCAACGCGATTAGTTCCATTAGCAATGTCCGCCGGCAGGCCAAACATCATTAGAGCAGGTAGGGTCAAGTTGGACCCACCACCTGCGACAGTGTTAATACCGCCAGCGATAAAACCGGTTAAACTGAGAATCACTATTGAAAAAAGGTCTAATTGCAAGGGAATTCCTTTGAGTTTGTGTCGGGTGATGCATTTTATGTTACGGCAAGCATGGCAAAAGCAAATTTTAGGTGTTCTTGGCCTAAAAACACCCTGTAAAAGAGTCTAAAATTATGCGCATTAAACAATCTTTTTATAAGGTGTTTTATGGACTTTGCAGCCAGTCGTACTTTACTTAGATAAGTAGCTGAATTTACTTATTTATTTTTCAATATTA
>MDSV01175531.1_pt1 | contig 14030 bp, 14 predicted proteins | sample 810851 | NCBI WGS metagenome assembly MDSV01 (sample SAMN05326640, study PRJNA326480) | marine metagenome | isolation source: seawater | place: Atlantic Ocean: North East | collected 2012 | reverse complement strand
TTTTTTATGATTCTCTTATTATTGATGTTTCAAATGATCAGTCACGAAATAAAGTTTCAGCTTTCGGTTACGCAATGGGTTACTTAGGTGGAGGTCTATTGTTTGTCGTAAATGTATTAATGTATCTGCAACCTAATACTTTTGGTTTAACTTCTCAAATTGATGCGGTTCTGTTTTCCTTCTTGAGCGTCGCTATTTGGTGGTCAGTATTTACTTTGCCACTGATTAGATTCGTAAAGGAAAGTAAAGGTGAGATTACCTCACTTTCATTAATTAGCACTTTAAAGAATTCCTTTTTTAGAGTTATAAATACTTTCAAAGAAATAAGACAATACAAAAATATCTTTTATTTTTTGCTTGCTTATTGGCTGTACATGGATGGCATAGATACGGTAGTGAGAATGGCTTTAGCCTTCGGAAGCGATATCGGCCTAGCCTCTTCGGAGTTGATTGTCGCTTTAATTATTACCCAATTTATTGGGTTCCCTTCCACCATATTTTTTGGTTTATTAGCTGAACGATTTGGATTAAAAATTCTTTTATATATAGGCATAGGAATTTATATTTTAATTTGTTTCGGAGGCTTGGTAATTTCATCTATTTCCGGTTTTTATCTTTTAGCTGGAGTAATTGGACTAGTTCAAGGTGGAGTCCAATCCGTTAGCAGGGCAGTTTTCTCAAAAATGGTTCCCGATGGAAAAGATTCTGAATTTTTTGGATTTTATAATTTAGTTGGTAAATCTGCAGTAATCTTTGGTCCACTGATGATGGGTACAGTTAGTTATTTATTCAGCGATCCAAGAGCAGGAATTATAAGCTTGTTGGTACTTTTTATTCCTGGTTTATTAGTTTTAAGAATGGTAGAAATTAAAGATCGATAGAATTTTTAATCAAGACATTTTTTAAAATTTCAGGCTTGTCAGTCATTATTCCATCGACGCCTAAGTCAATTAATCTTTGCATGTCTTTTTCATGGTTTATAGTCCATACATGAACTTTCAAGTTCAGTGACTTGCATCGTTTTAATAAGCTTTTAGATAGAACCTTCAATCCTTTCCACGTTTCTGGGATTTGAACTATCTTAGATTTCAAATTAGGAAGATTTAAAAATTTTAATTTAACGATGTCTCGAATACCCATACTGGTGAGAACTCTTGGATTAAGATATTGAACTTCGTCTAAATTTTTTGAATTAAATGATCCTATACAAACTCTTTCTTCTGCTTTTGTCTCTTTAAGAATTTTCAAAACTGTTTTACCTATTTTAGGAATTTTTAGGTCTAAATTAAAAAAGCTTGATGGAAATTCCTCTAAAAGTTCATACAAAGTAGGAGTGTGGCCCAATTTATAAAAATTTAATTTGTTTAATTCCTCAAAATTAATTTCATTTATTTTTATTTTTCTTCCACAGACTCTTTCAAGGTCTTTATCATGGAAGGTAACAATTTTATTATCTTTCGTTTTTCTTAAATCTGTTTCCAAATAATTAAAACCCAAGTTATTTGCATCCTTGAACGCTTCTAAAGTATTTTCTCTAAAGTTACTAGTATCTCCTCGGTGCACAAAAGCTTGAAACTTTTTATCTAAGAATCCTCCCATAACAAATATTATTTCATAAATTTAATATTGAAAAATAATGTAATATTAAATTTATAAATGAACACCTCAAGTTCCAAAAAATTGGGTATCACTGAAGTCGTATTAAGGGATGGAAATCAATCTCTGCTTGCTACTAGAATTAAAATTGAAGACCTTCTTCCCATAGCTAGTGCATTGGACCAAATTGGTTATTGGTCGATAGAGTCTTGGGGCGGGGCTACTTTTGATGCTTGTTTAAGGTATTTAAATGAAGATCCTTGGGAGAGACTTAGACTTTTTAGAGAGGCCATGCCAAATACTAAACAGCAGATGCTTTTGAGGGGACAAAACTTATTAGGGTATAAACATTTTCCTGATTCTGTGGTGGAAAAATTTATTAACAAGTCTTCTGAAAATGGAATAGATGTATTTAGAATTTTTGATGCCTTAAATGATATCAATAACTTAGATTTTTCAATAAAACAGGTAAAAGAAAATTCTAAGCACGCTCAAGCCGCAATGGCTTACACAGTAAGCCCAGTGCACAAAATTGATTACTGGCTAGATCTAGCAAAAAAATTCGAAGACTTAGGAGTTGATTCGATTGCAATAAAAGACATGTCGGGAATACTTAAACCTTATGTTGCCTTTGAGATGATCTCCAAACTAAAGGAAACAATCTCGGTTCCTATACACATGCAGACTCATGCAACTGCAGGATTATCAACTGCTACGAATCTGAAAGCTATTGAAGCAGGAATAGACAATCTCGATACTTCAATATCGTCCATGAGTCTTACTTATGGACACTCTCCTACTGAGAGCATTGTGTCCAGTATCGAAGATTCAGAGCGCTCTACAGGACTCAATTTAATGAAACTTCAAAAAATTGCAGATCATTTTAAAAAAGTGAGAGCTAAATATTCAGAATTTGAAGGTAGTCTCAAAGGAGTAGATACGCAGATGTTGACTAGTCAAGTTCCCGGGGGAATGCTTTCAAATTTAGAATCTCAATTGAAAGAATTAAATAAAACCGACCTTTTTGAGAGAGTAATAAAAGAAATCCCAAAAGTAAGAGAAGATTTAGGATTTCCTCCGTTAGTTACTCCAGTTTCACAAATTGTTGGCGCGCAAGCCATGATGAATGTTTCTGAAAAAGAATCTTATAAAAATTTATCTAAAGAAACGATCAACTTAGCTACCGGTTATTATGGAAAGCTTCCCGGAAGAATAAGTGATGAGCTGTTGAAGCTCGCTGAAAAAGATCAGGAGACCATTAGCGAAAGACCTGCGGATTATTTAATAGATGATTATGAAGAGAGAAAAGAAGATTTAAGAAATTTTTGCAGTCAGAACAATCTTCAAGACTACAGTAAACATGAAGAATTTTTGCTTTGTTTTATTCAATTTCCTTATAGCACTACAGATTATTTAAAAAGTCTTACATAAAAAAAAGCCTCTCAAAAGAGAGGCTTTTTTTGTAAAGAATTTTTACATTCCTAAAGTTACAACAAATGCGTCTTCGTCAGCAGTTCCTGAGTCAGATTCATAATCTGTGTAAGCTAAAGATAAAGTAAAGTCTCCAACTGCTATATCGTAACCGATTACATAGTTAGTACCAGAGTCTTCATAATCTCCGTAAGAGAGACCAATTGAACCAGGTCCAGCATCAAAACCATAAGAGATTTCAGTGTAATCACCGAACTCGTCACCAGCTGAGTAGAAAATTCCAACACCCATGACGTCAAGTCCTAGATAAGTTTCGGAAAAGTCTCCAGAAGCACCAGGGTAAGTGACTTCTATAAAGCCAACATCGTAACCGATGTCACCAATAGAACCAGCATATCCACCGTAGTAGTCTAATTCGAGAGATTCTCCACCACCGAAGTTAGCTGATCCAGCCCAAGTTCCTAAATAGAAACCTGCGTCAGTTTCTAGATCGAAACCACCTGTGACTGCAACTTCTCCACCATTTTGAGTCATTCCACGCCAGATGTAATCTGAAGTAAGCGCCATGTTGCCAGAAACTGAAACTGCGTGAGCAATACCAGAAGAAGCAATAAGCACTAAACTAACGACTAATGTTTTAAGTTTATTCATATGTTCTCCATTTATAAATTTATAAACTGAACCGCAATTTTAAACCTAAAAAAGTTGAACGGGAAGGTGATAAAAAATAGGCATATATGGATTTTTTGCTCTTTTCAAGCACAAAATGTAGTTTTTTCTACCCTTATAGCTATATTTTGGTGCATTTTTAATTTCGTATAAAATAAAAATTGAATTTTTATCCGATAAAAGTTTAAATCTGCACCATGGAATTTAAAGCGTTAGTTTCTTCAGAAGTTGATAAAAAGTACAAAACAGAATTGCAAACTAGGACCATTCAGGATCTTCCAGAGGGAGACGTACTAATAAGAGTTAACTTTTCTTCGTTGAATTACAAAGATGCTTTGTCAGCAATTGGCAATAAAGGCGTTTCACGGAATTACCCTCATACCCCAGGAATTGATGCTGCAGGAATTATAGAAACTTCTGAATCGAATATTTTCGAAGCAGGCGAAGAAGTGATTGTTACTGGTTACGACTTGGGAATGAATACTTCAGGAGGCTTTTCAGAATACATAAGAGTCCCTAGTGAGTGGGTTGTGAAGAAACCTGAAGACATTTCATTATCAGAATCCATGGCTTTGGGGACTGCAGGTCTCACTGCAGGACTTTGTGTAAGAAAACTCTTAAATCATAAATTGACTCCTGATTCAGGTAAATTGTTTGTTACAGGCGCAACTGGTGGCGTTGGGATTGTTGCAATGATGTTACTCTCAAAACTTGGCTTTGAAGTTGTAGCCATTACCGGAAAACTTGAGTCACAAGATATGCTAAAAAAATATGGAGCAAGCGAAGTGATAACAAGAGAAGATTTGGATCAACCACTAATTAGCCCGTTACAAAAATCTATTTATGCTGGAGGCGTCGATGCGGTAGGAGGAAACGTATTATCAAACCTTCTTTGCGCAACTTCTCAAAGAGCGGCAATAGCATGTTGCGGAATGGTTAACGGCGCCGATCTCAATACGAGTGTTTTTCCATTTATATTAAGAGGAGTTTCCTTATATGGTGTTGATTCTGCTGAAACAGAAATAGGAGTCAAAAAAGAAGTTTGGAATAATTTTTCCAACGCATGGAAATTAGTAGATTTAGAAAATGAGATTAAAGAAATAACTCTATCTGATTTACCTACAGAAATTGATACTATACTTAAAGGCCAACAGATCGGTAGAATACGTGTAAAAATTTGAGTATGGATAAAAAGGAAAATAACTATAATGAAAAAATTGCCAGCTCAGATAGTAAGGCCGATTCAGTTGTGGCTGTTTGTGCAATTTTAATAATTACAGCAATAATTGTTTTTTGGGTGTCTACTCAATAACATTTCACGGAGAGAAAATATTATGTCAAAGGCTTCTGATTTAAAAAAACAACTAAGGTTACCTGTAATTGGAGCACCGCTGTTCACTGTGTCATATCCTGAACTGGTGATTGCTCAATGCAAGGCTGGCGTTGTTGGTTCTTTTCCTGCATTAAATGCAAGACCTCAAGAGGAATTAGAAGTTTGGATTAATAAAATTTCTGAAGAGCTAAAAAAGTATCAAGATGAAAATCCTGACAAAAAAGTTGCCCCTTTTGCTGTAAATCAAATTTGTCATCACTCAAATGATCGCTTACAACATGATGTAGATATTTGTGTAAAACACGAAGTCCCTTTAATCATTACTAGTTTGAGAGCGCCAAAGTTTGTTACTGAGGCAGTCCATAGTTATGGCGGTTTAGTTATGCATGACGTAATTAATATTAGACATGCCAAAAAAGCAATTGAAGAGGGCGCCGACGGCTTGATATTAGTCTGTGCTGGCGCAGGTGGTCATGCTGGTACGCTTAGTCCTTTCGCATTAGTTCGTGAAGTTAGAGAATTTTTTGATGGACCCATTGCTTTGTCAGGAAGTATTTCCGAAGGCTCTTCAATTTTGTCAGCCTTAGCTTTAGGTGCTGATTTCGCTTATATTGGAACTAAATTTATTGCTACTGCTGAAGCTAATGCATCTCCCGGATACAAACAAATGATCGTAGATAGCAAAGCTGACGACATCATGTATAGCGCAACATTTACAGGTGTGCATGGTAATTATCTGCGTCCTAGCGTTGAAGCTGCTGGTCTTAATCCAAAAGATCATTTGGATGGAAGCAAAGACTCAATGAATTTTGGATCTTCTGCTACGAAAGCTTGGAAAGATATTTGGGGATCAGGTCAAGGAATAGGTAATATCAATGATGTCAAAACTGTCAGCGACGCTGTGGACGATTTAGAAGAAGAATACAATTCGGCTAAACTTAGGCTTAAAGAAGTCGGTTAATTTTAAATAAACTTTATTCTTCTAAAAACTTCTGGGCATCTAATGCAGCCATACACCCGAATCCGGCTGAAGTAATAGCTTGACGATAAATAGAATCTGCAACATCACCGGCTGCAAAAACTCCTTCTACACTTGTTTGAGTTACATTTCCATTGAGACCACTGTTAATAGAAATGTAGCCATTTTTCATATCCAATTGATTTTCAAACATATCGGTATTTGGTTTATGACCAATAGCTATAAATACTCCTTCGAGCTCTAATTCTTTACCAGAATCTAGGATAATTTTATTTACTAAATCGTCTCCAATAACTTCTTGGAGTTGACTATTCCAATGAAGCTCAATTTTATCTTCCTCTGCTTTTGAAAAGATTCTATCCTGTAAAATTTTCTCTGCGCGTAGTGAATCTCTGCGATGAATGAGGTGAACTTTTGAGCAAATATTGCTTAGATACAATGCTTCTTCTGCAGCAGTATTACCTCCTCCAATCACCGCTACTTCTTTATCTTTATAGAAAAATCCATCACAAGTTGCACAAGCACTGACGCCTTTCCCTAAAAACTTCTGTTCGGAATCTAGTCCTAAATATTGAGCTGAAGCTCCAGTAGCTATTATCAAAGACTCAGTAGCGTATTCTTTATTACCTTTCAATTTAATAGGTTTTCCACTTACATCTACTTTTTCAATGTGATCGTTAATTATTTCAACATCAAATTTTTCTGCATGGTCTTGCATTCTCAACATTAAATCAGGACCTTGAAGATCGTTATGATCTCCAGGCCAATTTTCAACATCAGTTGTGGTTGTCAACTGACCACCGATTTCTAATCCAGTAATCAAAACAGGATTCAAACCTGCCCTAGCTGCATAAATTCCTGCACTGTACCCAGCTGGTCCAGAGCCTAAAATAATAAGTTTTCTTAAATCGCTCACAAATTTGATAATAAATGCTTATTCTAAATTAATTAGAAAAAAAGAGACAGATAGAATAAGCCTGTAACTGTCATTAAATAGTAAGGAAAGATATAATATAGTTTTGAATTAAAAAATTGACTAAAAATAAATCATCTCTATTTTCAAAAATTTTTAATCCAGCTTTCTCGCTGAGCTCTGCTACCAAAACACTTACTCTAGATTTAATAAATTTATTTTTTGTAATTTTAGGAATAATCCTTGCAATTGCTTTAGGATCTTTCGATATATCAGATCCTAATTGGAGACTTCTATCTTCTACAGATTTAAATCTCGTAAATAGCATCGGTATTGTAGGGGCTTGGTTGAGCAGCTTCTTGTATGAATTGCTGGGAATTACAGCTTGGTCTATTTGTGGGTTACTTTTTTTGCCAACTGTAACTTCTCTTATGAAAAATTCAGATGTTAATTCTGAGTCAAAAAATTATTTTTTTAGAACTTTTGGCTTTGTTATTTTTTGTTGCTCTTTTTGCTTGTTGGTTGATTTACATCTTAAACCTTACGAAACCTTTTTTCCTGAAACTAGTTCAGGATTTTTAGGCTCTTCGATATCAAAATCTTTATTTCCATACTTGAGTCTCATTGGCTCTACGCTTTTTGGTATTTTTTTCTTGATGGTAAGTATGAGTTTGATGGTTAATTTGAATTGGCGAAATGCTTTTTTTAATTTTCAAGATAATTTAAAAAATATAATTTATGCATTTAAAAAGTATTCTAAAAATGGCTTTGAATACTTAAGAAAAGCAAAACAAAAAAAGGCAGATCAAAAAAATAGACAAGCTTTTCTAGACTCGCATAAAGAAAAAATTAAATCCATGCCTAAGCCTGAGATCAAAAAAGTTGAAAAACCTATTGAAGAGGGAAAGAAAGTTCATAAAGAGAAACAAGTAGAATTATTTGAAGAAAAGATACCTGGAGAAATGCCAAAAATCTCTTTACTCGATGAAAAAAGAAATGATGCGCAGGTGATGAATTCTCAACAATTGTATGAACTGGATATTTTAAAAGAAGCGCTAATAACCAAATTAGCTGAATTTAAAATTACCGGCCCTGAGGGAGAATATGCAATTGTGCGAGAAACCATGAGAGGACCTGTGGTAACCAGATTTGAAGTAGAACTTCCAAAAGGAATTAAAGTTTCACAAGTTTCTAATTTAAATAAAGACCTGGCAAGATCTTTGGGAGTTGGGAGCATTAGAATTGTAGAGGTAATCGAGGGAAGAGAGACGATCGGAATAGAGGTTCCAAACGCTGATAGAGAGAATGTCCTGTTAGGCGAAGTGATCGCTTCTAAATTATTTGAGGAAACAAAAAGTCCTTTGACCTTAGCTTATGGCAAAGACATAGAAGGTAAACCGGTCTTAGAAGACTTAGCCTCCTTACCACATCTATTAATTGCTGGAACTACTGGCTCCGGTAAATCAGTAGCTTTAAATTCAATGCTAATGAGTATTCTTTACAAAGCCACTCCTCAGGAAGTCAGATTAGTTTTGATCGATCCAAAAATGTTAGAACTGTCAGTATACGAAGATTTACCCCATTTACTTTGTCCAGTCATAACTGACATGGGGCAAGCAGCCTTTGGATTGAGATGGTGCGTTAACGAGATGGAAAGACGATATAAATTAATGGCAGCAATGTCAGTTAGAAATTTAAACGGGTTTAATTCGAAAATAAAAAAAGCTAATGAATCAGGTAAGCCTATAAAAGATCCTACTTTTAAAATTGATGAGGAAAAAGGAATAACCGAAGACGATGTTCCTAATTTAGAAGAACTTCCCTTGATTGTCATTGCTGTTGATGAATTGGCAGATTTAATGATGGTTGTTGGAAAAAAAGTAGAACAATTAATAGCAAGGTTGGCTCAAAAAGCTAGAGCCGCTGGAATTCACATGTTGCTAGCAACTCAAAGACCATCAGTTGATGTAATCACAGGTTTAATAAAAGCTAACATTTCAGCTAGGATGGCTTTTAATGTAGCTTCATCGATGGATTCAAGAGTCGTTTTAGATCAAGTTGGCGCTGAGCAGTTACTAGGCAGAGGAGATATGTTGTATGTAGGCTCGGGAACTTCTGTTCCCTTAAGAGTCCATGGCGCTTTCGTTGGAGAAGAGGAAATTATTCGAGTTGTGAAAGATTGGAAAGATAAGGAAAGCGTAAAATATCTAGACGCAGTTACTAAAGCACCAGAAACCGGAGAAGATTCAGAAGGAAATGGAGATTCAGAAAAAGATGAATTTTACGATCAGGCAGTAGCATTTGTGGTTGAAACTAGAAGAGCATCTATTTCAGCGGTTCAAAGGAAGTTTAGAATTGGATATAACAGAGCAGCAAGACTGATAGAGAGCATGGAAGCAGCGGGACTAGTAAGCGAAATGAATTCTAATGGGAACAGAGAAGTGCTAGCTCCAAATAATGCAGAATAAATTTTATATATTTTTTTTCTTTATATTCACGAATTTAGTTTATGGAAAATGCGATCTTGGATCTGAAGATTTAAATAAATTTTACGAATCAAATTTTTCTTTAACTACAGATTTCACTCAATCTTTTATAAAAAATGATAGAGATCCAATCAAAGGAAATATTCTTTTACAAAGACCTGATAATTTAAAAATCACTTTAAAATCGCCTTTGAATTCAGAGATATTGATTAATAAAGATCACATTTTTCAAACCAACTATGATTTAGATCAAACTGTTCGATACGATCGCAATCAAATGATTAACCAAATTCCAGCGGCAATAATGTTGCTCTCAAGCGATCAACTATGTAATTTTTTTAAATTTGAATCTTGTATTGATGGCAAGTGTTTATTTGTGAATAACAACAGCCAACTAGAGTTAGTTTTTTCAAATGAAATCCTAAAGTCTCTCACTTTCAATAGCCCAAATTTCGATGAATCTAAAATAAACTTTGAAAATCTTTCTATGATGCAAAAGATTAATGATTCTGCTTTTAGTTATAATCATCAGGTAACTGATTTATTAATATTTAATAAAAATGATTGATTTAAGCCTCTTAAGAAATAATCCCGAAGAAGTAAAAGCTAATCTTTCCTTGAGAGGTTTTGATTTAGATATTTCACTTTGGGAAACCTTGGAAAAAAATCGAAAATCTTTTCAAGTCGAAATGGAAAATTTTCAAGCAGAACAAAATAAAATTGCAAAAGAAATTGGTTTAGCTCAAAAGAATAATGAAAGCATTGAAGATTTGAAATCTAAAGCTACTAAAATTTCAAGTGACCTTAAAGACGCGAAAGAAAAATTTAAGACTAATAAGCTTGCTTATGAAGATTTTTTATTAAACATTCCAAATCTACTAGACCCTTCTGTGCCGTCAGGTAAGTCCGAAGAGGATAATGAGCTTATAAAAAAAGTTGGAAAGATTCCTTCATTTGAATTTACGCCAAAAGATCATCAAGAATTAGGAATTTCGACTGACGGTATGGATTTTGAGGCTGCAGTAAAAATTTCAAAATCACGATTTGTGGTCTTTAAGAATTCAATTGCTCAATTAAATAGAGCTTTAATTCAATTCATGCTGAATACACATACAAATGATCATGGTTACAAGGAAATTTATGTTCCTTTCATTGTTAATAAAGATTCCTTATTAGGTACAGGACAACTCCCAAAATTTAAAGAGGATCAGTTTCAAATCAAAGACGATGAAAATGAAATGTATTTAATCCCTACGGCAGAAGTCCCCGTCACAAATTATCATAGAGATGAAATTTTAAATTCAAGTGATCTTACTTTGTCTTACGTGTCGCATACTCCTTGTTTTAGATCGGAAGCAGGAAGCTACGGATTAGATACAAGAGGGATCATTAGACAACATCAATTTGAAAAAGTAGAACTTGTTAAAATTTCTCATCCAGATAAATCAAGTCAAGATTTGGAACAACTTACTAGCGATGCAGAAAGAATACTGGAGTTACTTGAACTTCCCTACAGAAAAGTAAAATTATGTGCAGGCGATATAGGTTTCGGTTCAGCACTGACATATGACTTAGAAGTTTGGTTGCCAAGTCAGAACAAATATCGAGAAATTTCTTCATGCAGCAATTACAAAGATTTTCAATCCCGTAGATTGAAAATAAGAACCGACGAGAAAGGCTCTAAAGTACTTTGCCACACATTAAATGGATCAGGTTTGGCAGTTGGAAGGACCATGGCAGCTATCTTGGAGAATTTTCAAGAAAAGTCTGGCTCAGTCAAAATTCCTAAAGTTTTAAGACCTTTCATGAACGATCAAGAAGTTCTGTAAGCTTTCAAATTATACTGATAAAATCTTTTTTCAATTTAGAGAGACCTTATGGAAATGTTCATCGATTTTTTATTTTTTGTATTAAAAGCTTTTACGATAGTTATTCTTATTTTTGTTCCAATTTTTTTGATATCAATATCACGAAAGAGCAAAGAAGAAAATCTAGGAGAGCTAAAGATTAAAAACCTTTCAAATCAATATAAAGCGATGGCCAATTCTTTAAAGGTTTTAAATCTAAATAAAGATGAAACAAAAAAATTTATAAAGGCGGAAAAAAAACAATTTAAAGCTTCCTTGAAAGGAGGCTCTAAGGCAAAGAAAAAACCTGTTTATGTTTTAGATTTCGAGGGAGATATAGAGGCTTCTAGTGTAGAAAGTCTGAGAGAAGAAATTAATGCGATTCTAAATAGCGAAACTAAATGCGAAGAGATCATTTTAAGATTAGAAAGTCGAGGCGGCACAGTTATTGGTTATGGGCTTTGTGCAGCACAATTACAAAGGATTAGAGACGCAAATATTAAGTTAACGGCTTGCGTTGATAAAGTAGCAGCTTCAGGTGGATATATGATGGCATGTGTAGCTGATAAAATCATTTCCGCCCCTTTTGCTGTAATTGGATCTATTGGAGTGGTAGCAGCCATTCCTAATTTTCATAAAATTCTCAAAAAAAATGATATTGATTATGAACTTCATACGGCTGGAGAATTTAAAAGAACTATTACAACATTTGGTGAAACCACTGAAGAGGGTAGAACAAAATTTAAAGAAGACTTAGAAGATATTCACAAGTTATTTAAGGACCATGTTAGTAAATTTAGGCCTGAATTAGATATTTCAAAAATTGCTACTGGGGAAGTTTGGGAAGGCATTGAAGCTTTAGAAGTAGGATTGGTAGATGAGCTTAAAACTAGTGATGAATATATTTTAGATTTTGCAAAGAAACATGACGTTTACAGTATTACCTATGAAATTAAAGAAAACATTTCGGATAAATTTAACAAGTTTTTTAAATTGTTAATAAAAGATTCTTTGGGTTCAATCGAAGATTATTTTGAGAAAAGAAAATTCAAGTAATCATCTAGATTATATTTTTTAAAGAAGAAAAATTCACTTACTCTTTACCGACTTTTTTTTAAAAATTAAATTACTATAGAAGCTTTAATATAAAAGGAAAAAAGATATGTTCAGCCACATAATGATCGGATCTAATGATATCGAAAAATCAAAAAAATTTTATGACCAAGTACTAGGAGTTTTGGGCGCAAAAGAAGGGGTTTTCATGCCAAATCTCACTGGTCAAACTAGATATTTTTATTTTTTAGATAAAAATACTTTTTGCATCACCGAACCAATAGATGGCAACCAAGCTCATCCTGGCAATGGAAATACAGTTGCTTTTAATGTTCCCGACGAAGAAACTGGCAATAAATGGCACTCAGTCGGTCTCGAATATGGCGGCACTACTATTGAGGATGCTCCAGGCGTTAGAGAATTCGAAAACATGAAAATGTTTTTAGCTTATTTAAAAGATCCATCTGGAAATAAAATTTGTGCAATTAAAATTATTAAATAATGACAGAAGACATAAGAATTTTTTCTTATTTACCCAACCCAAGAGTTTGGAAATCCTTGATTACAGCTAAATTAGCAGAAGTTGAAGTAAAGGTTATAGGCGATAAGCCAAGAAATTTACCCAAATGGCTTTGGGATTTTGATGCAAAAACATTGGAAGACGTAGATTCTAACGAATTGACAAAATATAAGCGTGAGAGCAAAAGAGGGTTTAAAGGAGATTTATACAAGACCAATGAATTTTTAGATAAACATCCTTTTGGGACAGTACCTGCCGGTTTTAATTCTGATGGCACAGTGGGCATCTTTGAATCTAATAGTATTATGCGAGCAGTGGCTAGAGCTTCCGATAACCATGACTTATATGGCGGTACAGACAAATTAATACAATCACGAATCGATAGTTTTTTAGACGCTAACTTAGTTTTTGCTAGAGAATTCCAGGTCTATGTTTTAGAACTTACTGAGCTAAATGACTATTTATACAAAAGAATGACTTCAGTATATTTGTTCTATTTAGATGGGATAGAAAAAGCTCTAACAGATAATTCATACATTGTAGGTAACGAACTTTCAATTGCGGATATATCTTTTGTTTGTGATTTTGCTCAATTCTTAAGAGAAAGGGATAGTGAGGAAATAATTAACAGCCAAGGTTATGAAATAATTTCAAAAAATTTTGAAGAAGACTTTCCAAGAGTTTGCAAACATTTAAAGAAACTTTGCCAAAAGCAAGAGTTCAAAGATGTTATGCAAGATTACTTAGACAAAGCATTGGCTTATAAAAAATAGTACTTAAATAAAAAAAAGAGTTTCTTTTTTCTGAAATTACTATTCAATACACACTTTAAAACAATTAGGTAAATATTTATGAAATTATACGTAGGTAATCTTCCTTGGAGCATAGGCGACCAAGAACTTGAAGAACTATTCTCTGATTATGGTGTTGTTTCGGCAAAAGTAATTAAGGATAGAAATACAGATAGATCCAGAGGTTTTGGATTCGTAGAGCTAGAATCAGGTGGTGAAGAAGCCATCGAAGCTTTAAACGACTCTGAAGTTGAGGGTAGACAGTTAAAAGTAAACGAAGCAAAACCAAAATAATTTTTTTTAAGTTAAATCCTCTTAAGACCTGTAATCTTGGAGGGGTGGCAGAGCTTGGTTGAATGCACCGGTCTTGAAAGAGAATAAGTATTTATAATATATCAAAGTGTGGGAGATA
>MDSV01229462.1_pt1 | contig 14031 bp, 13 predicted proteins | sample 810851 | NCBI WGS metagenome assembly MDSV01 (sample SAMN05326640, study PRJNA326480) | marine metagenome | isolation source: seawater | place: Atlantic Ocean: North East | collected 2012 | reverse complement strand
TGGCGTTTACATCATCCACATTGACGTCCCCGGAGTCGGTCAAGCCATCCGCAAATGGTTCGGCGTGATGCGTCCTGTTGACCTTGACAACTTCTGATTGCCCGAAGCAGGTTCTGCGGTAGGCGGTTACCAACTGATCATCGTCCAGCCCTCGAACGGGTTGGACCAACCGCTTGTGGCCGCCGTGAAAATGGACACCGCCATCAGAATGACTGTGAGGGTCATGACGACGAGGAGAAGAAGCATTTTAAGCCAAGGTCGTCGGCGTTTGGATTTGGCGTCAGGAGAGGCAGCAGGGACATTCTTGGGCCCCAGAAGAATGCCGACCATGAAGGCAAAGGTGGACAATCCAATGCCCAGCAACGCCGCGGGAGACGGCAGAAGAAAGAGGCCCAATACCGCCAATCCGATGCCGATGTGGATCCATGCGTTTGGATCACCTTCCTGACCCTTGGAGTGGGATTGCAGGGGGTGATGTTGGGGGTAACTGGGCTGAATGTGGATGTCCTGGAGAAGGCGACGCTGAAGGCGCGGCCTTTTTGTCGTCATGGCCTCCACGGTGCCTGAGTGCAACAGGGCCACAAAGGGTGCAAGTTGCTGGTTGGGCTGGCCGTCGCTGCGATTTGGCAAGCGAAGGCCTTGACGGTGCGGATTGGTAGAAGCCAACGTGCCTGCCCGGCGAAGTGAAAGTGGGGTTGTGGCAGGTGTCGCCTGCGACTGAATATGGGAGGTTGGTGCGGAGTTGAACCAAGCCGATTCAACGTGCCATCCGGGCTGCGTCGTTCTTTTTTGAACGGAACAGCCCCAAAGCACGAAGGTGCCCAGAAGCAGCAGCAAGGTGGTCTGTCTCATGTTTCTAATGCAGGCAGTCGACGCAGAAGGACAGCCCAATGTCGAGGAACACAACCACAAATTCAGTGGAGTGTTTGACAAGGAGCTTGTTCATCCCATCAAGATTCAAGCGTCAACCTCAGGATTAAGCCATGCCAGGTGCTCTTCGATCAACTTCTGCCTTGGCACGTAATGACCTGATGGAAAGACGTAGTGCTTTTTTTGGTCATCGGGAGTGCCCAGGAATTCAAACATGGGATCCTGAGAGGTCTCAAGCGGGAAAAAGACGTCGTATTTGCCGTTCAGCATCAACACAGGACACGTCACACGCGGGGTATAGATGTACGCTTCCACGCTTGGATCTGCAGGTTGGAAACACAGGCCTGCGACATTCAGCACGGCAGTTGTGACCCGATCGTCAATGGCCAGCAAAATGTTGGCCATGTATCCACCCCAGCTCACCCCGTAGTAGGACAAGGACTCCATGTCCAAGTCATCACGGGTTTCGATGTAGTCCAGCGTTTTCTTGTATTCCTTCCCCCAAGAAATGACATGCTCAGTGTAGCGCTCTGACTTGTCGGGATAGTCGCTTTTCAGTTCATCTTCCTTTTCGTAGGTGCTTGTGTAAATGGGGTGAACCAATGCGTAGCCGTTTGCAAAGAGGTAATCCATGTTTGCGGCGGTGTTCTTCAGCATGACCTGGGTGTTGGTCATGTGAATCGCGTTGGAGCCTGGGAAGAAAATGATGGGCTTGTATGGTGGAGGCTGCAGAGAGTCGTAGAAGAGATAGGCAGGCAGAATCTCCCCCGATTCGGAATCAATGTCTTCCAATTCGACCCGCTCCACCACCACGGTGCCTGCGCTCGGGACATGGGCGCGCGTCACTTTTGCGCTGAGGGGCTTGTGGTAATTGTCAAACTTCTTGCGGTAGATGGCGAAGACGTCGTCGCTGACTTTGGGAAGCGACCTGAAGTCCCGCTCCTCCACGTAAATGGGGGCGAAGGAAGTCGTGTAGGGGTTGTCGGCATCGAGCGTTTGGGCCAATCGAATTCCGTTTCCAAGGCTGCGGTCAAGCGCATCTTGACTGAAATAATCGTTGAAAGAATAATCGTCGTCCAAATAGCACCCTCCCAAAATGGCCCGGTCGTCGCCGGCAGCCCGGTTGTAGGCCCACTCCCTCACATTGCCTGCAATGTCGAACAATCCCTGGGGGTTGAGGGTGATGGAGTCCCCCACATTCTGAAGCTGATTTTTCGAAAAGTTGCTTTCCGGCACGAAACGGCTCGCATTGCCAAGACTTGCGACACTCGCCCATTGGTGGACTGTGGGCAAGGTCATGCCCTTGAAACGGGCGAACGCCATTGCTTCGAACCACGACACCCCCGACACAGGATAGTCCTCCTGGCCCCGGGGCGGCTTGCCGTAACTCCAATTGGAGGGCCCGGGCATGGCGGTTTCATCCACGAGCATGGAACGCAATTCATCGCACTCGAGCATCCGGCCTTTGTATTCTATGGGACAATCCCAGCCTTCGTCGGTGTTGTACCCTCCCTGTTGCACGAACTCAAGGAATTCGGCGTTGGTCACCTCGCGTTTGGCGATGTCAAAGGGTCCATATTCCACGTGGTCGAAGTGGTCGAGACCTGGGAAGCTCAACCTCGATTTGGCACCGATTTTCCGAATGACGTCTCCGGAAGCTTCCGTCGTGCCCACAGGAGGAAGGATGAACTTGTTGCTTCCTTCAAAGATGTAATAAGGGTGTGCCCACGTCGTGTGTTCTTGGTCGCCCTCTTGGAACTTCAATTGAAGGTAGGTGTAGGGCAAACGGACTTGCTCGACGGGTGCGGTCCCCAAATCAAACCACATGTCGGTTGTGTCGTTGTAGAAGCGAAAAGACACGTCAACTCCCGGGCGGTTTGTGTAGATGTTGCCTCGCGACGTGACCTTGTCCAAATAGGATTCGAACAAGGGATTCTCCGTGCTTTCGAAGAGTTCTCTCGCCGTGGAGTAGACTTCGAATACGTCCTCTCGCTCCAGGGCAGCTTCCATTCGAGGCAAGGCCTCTTCCAGAATGGCCTTCGAGTCTTCTTTGCCAAACATGTAAAACCCCACCAGACCAATCACCATCAAACCCAAGACCACGTTGAGCAATGTGGAGAGGTTGGTGGCGGATTTGGCCTCCTGTTGTTCAGGCTTGGGTTGGGTCCGATGCGTCACCCAGAGGTAGACCCAGCTTGCGACCCTGAGGCCCAAGACACCCAGGGTGATGACGATGAGAATGCCCGAGTCCACGGCAAAGTCAAACCGAGACTCGAGAATGGCAGCGGCTTCAAACAGGGTGATGGTGAAGACAAGGAACCCCGACAGGAACCGGCCGTACTGGTTGTTCTGAAACATGCCCCCCTTATTTGGTCAAACGATCCACCACTTCTGCCAGCCACTTGGCTTCCTCGGGAGCAAATTCGCCGTCCGCGTTGAGCAGGGTTTGCAAGGCTTGGACGATGGAGGTGTGCATGTCTGGGGAGAGCCCCTTCAGGACACTGTACATGTCCTCTTTGGTCATCTTCTGCGCTGCTTTCTTGTGCGACACAGTGATTTCTTCAAAAATGGCTTCGTTTTCGTCCCCCGTGACTTTGCCGTCGGACTTGGCCGCCTCGACGATGAGCTTGGTGAATGCGATTTTTTGCTCCTCTGTGTCCAACGTGAACCACGCCTTCTTGATGTGGTCTGTCACCAATTTGGACCGCCACCGACCGGGGGCCAGCCTGCGCCAAAAGAGAATGAGGAAAAAAATCGTCGCCGAGGCAAGCATCAATGCGATGTCCCCTGCGGTAGGGTTGTAAACGTCCCCCGTGGCCTGCAATAACATGATGGTCGTGTGTGTTTTGGTGTCCCAAAATAACAAAGGACCAAACACCAACCCTATTGGCGGGATTTGACAGGCGGCTGAGATTGGGATGTCAAATTCGTCCGAAGTAGTTTGGGCGGGTATTCAAACGAAGCCACATGAAAAAGGACCCAAAGTCATTGGACCCGTTCAAAATGGACCTGCCACAGGGAAGTGTGACGTACTTGGCCTTGCGCTATTCCCTTGAGTTTGTCGTGGTGGTGCTGGGCATCACAGCGTCTTTTTGGTTGAGCGAATGGAGCGAATTGCAAAACGATTTGCAGCACCAGGTGAAGGATGCCCAAGACCTGCTGCAAGACTTGGAATCGGATGCCGCGCGGTTGGCGGAGGTGGGGAGCGCCGCAGATGTGGGGAAGGAGAAGACCCTGCGAATTTTGCAGAACCACACCCGCATGTCGGAGGGAGAGATGACCTACGAAGCGTTTGCCGACAGCATGGTAAACATTGGGTATCCATACAATTACATCACGTTTTTCATGAACGATGGAACGTACAAGACGCTGCTCAACAACGGCCGACTTCAAAACTTCCCCACCGATGTTGAAGAGTCCATCAAAGAATACTACGAGTATGTTTCGAAGCGAGCTTCGGACAACAACGCGATGATTGACAATTTGTCGTTGAACTACTTCGTGGGACACCACCCCATGTGCATGGTCAAGGGAGATGAATTCTCAATCGGGGCAGAGAAAGATTTGGATTGGCCCTCAAGCGCCCGGTTTGTGATGAACCTTTCCAACATTCAAGAGCGTTACAAGAGCGACGATTTCTACGTTCAGACCATGGTGTATCGAAACCGAATTGTGTTTCACAGAACGTTGATTCAGCGGTACGAAAACATCCGGAGCAAGGTGGAAACAGAATTGCGAGCCTACCTGGCCGAGCATCCTGATCTCGAAATCAAAGCGGATTAAGTCCCATCTTCCCAGCGTCGGCCGAGCGCCACTTTGCACGCGGACCCAACAGGACAGAAGCCAGACACCCTCTACCCGGATCGGGTGGTGCGTCAGTTGAGGCAACCAATCTCTTCAAATGAGGATGCTTATTGCACCACGAGGCGGGCTGTGAGACCGTCTTCAGAAGACACCATGTACAATCCACGCTCCCAGTCAACGAGGTCAATGGCCTCGCCGTTCCATGTCTCCTCCTTGACCAATCGACCTTGCACATCCCTCACCCAGATTCGTGAAGGCACAGGGCAATTCACCAGCCGAAACGATTGGCGCGCAGGATTGGGTGCAATGGTCCAAGTCCGGTCGGAACGAGCACTCATTGCAGTCACGTCCGTGGTGGCTGATGCGTCGTAGATGTAGTACTCGTATTCTGCACGCGCGGGCTTGAGGCTCATGGCCTCGTCATTGCTGGCTCGGATGTAAAACAGAAACTCAGGGTTGGCACCAACGGGAACGGTTGCCGTGTACACCCCATCCCCCGCTTGGACATCTCCGGAGAGGCCCGTGTCGACCATTTCAACCGGTTCAAATTCAGCCGCATCCATGTTGTTCGTCCAAAGCAACTCCACGGTTGTGGCGTCCGTGACTTCCGCCTCGAGGATCCCGTTGACTGCCTGCACCAAAGAGATTGACGGGTCCAAGACATCGACTTCGGCATGCGAGGACAGAAAGTCCACCCGCGCCGCCACGGTGCTCAATATTCCTGCAAACCCCCAATCGGCCCAAAATGCATTGTACACGTTGTTCGAGAATTGATTCATTCCAAACAAGCTATTCGCATCCTGGCTTGCCGCAGATTCAACAAGTGCCTGCATGGTCGCCGCATCTTGTTCCAGGGCGAGCATGTCCATCGACTCCGACAAAATGGTCCTGATGTGTGCCAAATACTGCTTTCGGTATTGTGGATGGTTGAACACGAAATCCGCCAAGGGCCTGATGTCCCAGGCAGGGTCGAAACTGGAGAAAAAGGGGTCAAAATGATAGACTTCGTTAGGGTTCCAATAACTGTACCCCATGACAGCCCCCACAAAGGAATTGTCCAGATCCCATGGAATCATTTGAAAGCGCCCTTCTTCATCCTGATACAGGTAGTAGTTGTGCACGTAGTACCCATTGTAGGTGTCGAGGTTGCTCACCACGGTGTTCACCGCAAAGGCCCAAAGCGCCCTGTCAATGTTCAACTTATTTCCCAGATTCTGAGGGTTCAGGTTCAAGGTCTCAATGAGGTCCACCAAGGCTTCCCACCCCTCCTCGGATTTCAACGTGTAACTGTCTTGATAAGCTTCGATGTTGGGCCCCAAGTATTGCAAATCGGGAATTCCGCCATTGGTGGCCTCCCCATTTTCATCACAAAACACACCCGCTCCATCGCATTTGAAAAGCACCCCATCCTCTTCCCCAAAGTGCTTTTCGCAGAATTGTTTGTTGATGCTCTCCGTGTTCACGTAAAGCCCGACGTATTGTCCCTGTGTGTTCAGCTTCATCAGATTGATTTCAGGTGTCGGCAGATATTTCCTGTAAATGCGGCTCGCCAAATATTCCTTGCAGTAGGTCGGATCAAGCCAAGCATTGGCCAGTTTCAGCTTTTTGTAGCCCATGAGGGTTTGGCCGGAAATCCAATGATTGAAATCCAAATTGTATGGAACCTTGACATTGCCCGATTCGTTTGGCAGACAGAAGGTGGAATTCCCCTTGTACCTCGTGCCTACGCTGTCCACCACCACGCCATCCAACTCCACGGAGGCAGGAATGCGCAGGGTAGGGTTGTTGAAAAAGGCATCGACCAAGGTTTGGTGGTACCCATCATCTTCGAAAATGACATTCAATTCGCGCAACATCGTCGGGTCGTACAACCCTCCTTCCTCGTCATACAACGATTGCGGATTGTACAAGGAAATCCCTTGAGATAGGACAGGCCCTCCCAAGAGAAACAGCAACATCGAGAAACACAATTCAGCGCCTTTCATTGAATGATTCAGTTTGGTGCGATGCAATGAAAGGTCGGTAGAATTTTATGAATGGATGGTGCTCTGATTGAAAATGCTGGTGGAGCCGGTACCTGTGGGACTTCTACGAGGATGTCGATCACAACAGCAAAAACCCAACAAGTCGGCTTTTCTGTCCATTGCGTTCGGGATGCCGAGGGAGTGCACAGTCACCTCTGCTCCTGGCTTCCAAAGCTCGCAAAGACCTCTGCATTCTTCTCAGCTGAGATGTTAAGGCTCTCTTCTGGTATGCACCTTTGATCTGCACATCCATTGCGCGTCAACAGGTGATTAGAACAATTTCAACGCTCGACTCCTTACTAATTCGTAATCAATAGGTTATTTAAAAAGACGCCATGAAATTCCTAGTTCAATTCCTGAGACAATGGTATGCCGTTTTACTTGCATTCGTTTGTCTCCTCTATTCTGTGAGTCTCGGCCTCATGGGACAAACTGATGAAGCCTTGTACTCTGCGCATTGGGCCGGGACAATCCTTTTGTTTTCAATTGCCATTAGGCAGCGCAGAACCACGCGGTCATGAGCATTTCAATGTTTGCGATAGGCTTCGTCATTTTCTGCATTTACATGGCGTTCTTGATTTGGAACATCTACAACGGCCATGAAAGCGGAGGGAACGAGAGACAATTTGAAAACGAGCCAGATAACCTCGATATGGATGGAATGGGAAATTTCTCCCGATTTCCGAAAACCAAAAACAGCCGAAATGACTGAATGCTTCAGTTTTGAGCAGCATGCTTCATGAAGTCCTCCATGAATTTTTGTGTCAAATGACGGCGAACCCCTGAATTCACGCCTCGTTAAGAGGGGAATTCGCGAACGACTGACGAGCGATTTGGTCAGAGATCGGCGGGGGAGACCACGTCGTGGCCGCCTGCCTGGAGGTAGGCGTCGCGTTCGAAGAGGGCGAGGTCGGCCTCAACCATCTCGCGGCACATCTCTTCGAGGGTGGTGGTGGCCGTCCAACCGAGGACTTCGCGGGCCTTGGTGGCGTCTCCAATCAGCAGGTCGACTTCGGCAGGGCGGAAGTAGCGCGGATCGATTTTGACGAGGACGTTGCCCGTCTCGGGGCAGTAGCCCTCCTCGTTGGCGCCTTCGCCACGCCAGGCGACTGTGATGTCGACTTCACGGAACGCCATGGTGGCGAAATCGCGGATGGTGGTGGTGACGCCCGTGGCGAGCACGTAATCGTCGGGGGTGTCCTGCTGGAGCATGCGCCACATGCCTTCCACATAGTCCTTGGCGTGACCCCAGTCGCGCTGGGCGTCGAGGTTGCCGAGGTACAGGCAGTCTTGCATGCCGAGCTTGATGCGGGCGACGGCGCGCGTGATTTTTCGGGTCACAAACGTCTCTCCGCGACGTGGACTTTCGTGGTTGAAGAGGATGCCGTTGCTGGCGTGCATGCCGTACGACTCGCGGTAGTTCTTGACAATCCAAAACGCGTACAACTTCGCCACGCCGTAAGGGCTGCGCGGATAGAAGGGGGTGGTCTCCGATTGAGGCTGTTCTTGCACCAAGCCGTAGAGCTCGGAGGTGCTGGCCTGGTAGAATTTGACCGTCTTCTCCATGCCGAGGATGCGGATGGCTTCGAGGATGCGAAGGGTGCCAAGCGCGTCCGCGTTGGCGGTATACTCTGGCGTTTCAAAGCTGACCTGGACATGACTTTGGGCGGCGAGGTTGTAGATCTCATCGGGCTGAACCTCCTGCACGATGCGGATGAGATTGGTGCTGTCCACGAGGTCGCCGTAGTGCAACTTCAGACGAACGTTGTCTTCGTGCGGATCCTGATAGAGGTGGTCAATGCGGTCCGTATTGAGCTGAGACGCACGGCGCTTGATGCCGTGGACTTCGTAGCCCTTGTCAAGCAGGAGTTCGGTGAGGTACGCGCCGTCTTGGCCCGTGATGCCGGTGATGAGTGCTTTTTTGGTCGCCATGGTTGCGAAAATACATCTGACTTGCGCGCGCAGGGCGTCAGCCGGCCAGTTCTTGGTTCTTCACCAATTGGGCGTAATGGCCGCCTTGGCCCATGAGTTCCTCGTGCCGACCCTCTTCCACCACGCGGCCGTCTTCCATCACGCAGATGCGGCTCGCGTTCTTCACAGTGCTGAGACGGTGGGCAATGACCACCGAGCTTCGGCCCTTCATCAATTCGTCGAGGGCGGCTTGGACCTCTCGCTCCGAAGTGCTGTCTAAGGCGCTCGTTGCTTCGTCTAAAATGAGCAGGTCGGGATCTTTGAGGATGGCCCGCGCAATGGCAATCCGCTGTCGTTGGCCGCCGGACAGCTGCACGCCGCGCTCGCCAACAAGGGTGTCTAGGCCCTCGGGGAAGTCCTGGATGAAGTTCCAAGCGTAGGCGCGTTTGGCCGCATCGACGATTTCTTCGTCGGTGGCGTCGGGACGTCCGTAGCGGATGTTGCTGCGAAGGTCGCCCCCAAACAAGATGACCTCTTGGGGCACAAAGGCCACGCGCTGCCGGTAGCCCCGCAAATCGAGCTCGTCCGCTGGGACGTCTCCGACCTGGAGCACCCCGGTGTCCGGTTCGTGGAACCGGAGCAGGAGGGAGGCGACCGTGCTTTTGCCCGCGCCACTCGTACCGACCAAGGCCACCTGGTCGCCGGCGTCGATGCGCAGGTTGAGGCCCTTCAAGACCTGCACGTCTGGGCGCTGCGGATAATTGAAATGGACGTCAGTGAGGGTGACAGTTTGGCGCAATGACAATTCAGGGGTAGAGGCATTGAGGTCCTCCACTTCGCGGGCCTGGTCGACGATATCCATCACCGACTCAATCGCGCCGAGTCCCCGCTGAAGGGCGCTGAATTGGGCGGCCATGCCGCCAATGCTCCCCGCGACGAGGCCGGTCATCAAGAGAAAGGTGAAGAAGTGCTCGCTCGCCAATTCGCCTTGCTGCATCAAGTCAGCCCCTTTGAAAATGACGAGCGTGATGGCGCCAAAAATGAACAGGATGATGAAGCTCGCAAACGTGCCCCGCCACAAGGCGCCGCGCATGGCCAGGCGCTTGATTTCCGCAGCGTGCGTGCCGTACTTCCGCCGCTCGAGCCATTCGTTGGCGTAGCTCTTTACACTGACAATCGCTGTCAAGACATCCTGCACCACAATGTTGGACGCGGCCACCTCGTCTTGTGTTTGTTTGGACAGTTTTCGGATGAAACGCCCAAACACCACTGCCGCCACCATCATTACGGGCAGCGTGCCGAGCATCCAAAGGGTGAGCTCCACGGAGAAGTAGGCCAACGCAACGATGCCCCCGACAATGAGGATGAGGCCACGGAACAATTCCGCGAGGGTCACAGTGAAGATGTCTTGGATGGTCGCGATGTCCGCACTGATGCGGCTGTTCAGGTCACCGACGCGACGGGCGTCATAAAACGCCATGGGCATGCTGACCAGCGCGTCAAAGGCGTCTTGCCGCATGGCAAGCATCATCTTCTCTGTCATGTCTGCGAACAGCAGCACCTTCACAAAGGAGAAAAACGACTGGATGGCCAATGCGCCGAGAAGGGTCCACCCGACGGAGGCCAAATCGTCCATCTCCAAACCGAGAAGCGGCATTTGGCCTGTGGAACCTGATGCACCGACGCCACCCAATTGGCCCCAGAGCCGCGTGATGACCAGCGTCAGGAACCCTGAAATGCTCATCACCACCATCCCGACGGTGAAGTGCGCCACGTAGGGTTTGAGGTATTTCTGCATCCGCCCAAACCCACGCAAATCCTTGAAGGAGAAGCGTTTTTTGGGGCCGTCGTCGGCCGTGGCAAAAGAGGTGTGAGATTGGCCTTGCGCCATGATTGAGGTTGAGGATCGGGAAACGAGTGACGAAATTAGCGCTCCCCGACCGCGCCTCTGTCACAATTTTGTCGAACGAATGTGGTTGAGAGGCTTGGAGGAACAAAAAGGGTTTGCTACCTTTGCCCTCCCTTATCGGGAAACAAGACAACGATGAAAAGGACATTTCAACCCTCCGTTCGGAAGCGCCGCAACAAGCACGGCTTCCGCAAGCGCATGTCTACGGCCAGCGGCCGCAACGTTTTGAGCGCACGTCGCCGCAAGGGACGTAAGAAGTTGTCCGTGAGCGCGGAGCGCCGCCACAAAGGCATCGACCGCTAAGAAAAAGCATTCAACAGCCCTGTGCTGCCAAGGGGAACCCAACCGGGCTCCCCTTTTTTTATGCGCCCCAAACAAGGAGCAACTGCTTCCGAACCTTGCACCAAGCCCCAGACCAAGGCATTCCGCGCACCTCGCCACGCAGGGTGCCGGCCTCGTCGCCGGGAATCCCTGTGCCATCTTTGAGCAGGGCCTGCGATTGAAACTTCAGTGCAGGTCCGTGGCCTTTGAACATGGCTTCTTTGGTGGCCCAGGCCCACGCTTCGGAGCCGCGCCACTTGGACATCTCTTGGGCGGACATCACCCGCGGGGCCACGCGCCTCACCCGAGCATCGTCGGTCAGCACCAGATCGATGCCACCAGGTGTGCCCACCTCGTTCCACACGGCCACGGCAGCCCAAACGTCTTCTCCCATCCGGGCATGGGAAATGCCGACGGCTTGCACGTGCGATTCACCGCGAACGTGAAGCTGTGGCTTGCCATCTTTGTTGTGGGTCAGGTGCCACTCGGTGTGGCCGAGGAGCTGCGTTAGGGCATAGGCCGTGGCCCGGTGTTCCCCTTGCCGCGCAGCAGACATGGTGGCGGTTTGCCGTTGAGGGAAGTGAAGCGCCCACTTGTGCCCTTCTCCCTGCGATTCAAGCAGATGCCAGAGAACAATCTCGACCCCTTGGGGTTGCTGTGGCAAGGCGTATTGAGGCATGGGAGCAAAGGACGGGGGTTTGACCTCCACCTCCAAAGCCCTCGGATTCCGTACTTTTGCATTGCTAAAATCACACGACATGGGCAACACAACCCTCACACCCACCCTTCCCTACAAAGTGAAGGACATGAGCTTGGCCGAATGGGGCCGCAAAGAAATCACCCTCGCTGAAGCAGAAATGCCAGGCTTGATGGCGTTGCGCGAAGAATTCGGTGCATCCAAGCCACTTCAGGGGGCGCGCGTGGCAGGTTGTCTGCACATGACCATCCAAACTGCGGTGCTCATCGAGACCCTCGTGGAACTCGGGGCGGACGTCACGTGGTCGTCTTGCAACATTTTTTCGACCCAAGACCATGCCGCCGCGGCCATCGCTGCTGCGGGCATTGCCGTGTACGCCTGGAAAGGCATGACCGAAGAGGAATACGAGTGGTGCATTGAGCAGACGTTGTTTTTTGGGGACGACCGTCAGCCCTTGAACATGATCCTTGACGACGGAGGAGACCTCACCAATGTGGTGCTCGACAAGCACCCTGAGCTCGCTGCGGGCATCAAGGGCATCTCCGAAGAAACCACCACAGGTGTGTTGCGCTTGTACGATCGTGAGAAAAACGGCACGCTTCCGATGCCTGCCATCAATGTGAACGACTCCGTCACCAAGTCCAAGTTTGACAACAAGTACGGATGCCGAGAGTCCTGCGTGGACGCCATCCGTCGGGCCACGGACGTGATGATGGCCGGCAAGGTCGCTGTCGTGTCAGGCTTCGGCGATGTGGGCAAGGGTTCAGCCGAATCTCTCCGCAACGCAGGTTGCCGCGTCATTGTGGCTGAGATTGATCCCATTTGCGCGTTGCAAGCGGCGATGGAAGGATTCGAAGTCAAGAAAATGCTCGACGCTGTGGCCGAAGCCGACATCGTGGTGACCGCCACCGGCAACAAGGACATCGTGACCGGCGCCCACTTCGAGGCCATGAAAGACAAGACCATTGTCTGCAACATTGGACACTTCGACAACGAAATCGACGTGGCTTGGCTCAACACCAACCACGGCAACACGAAAGACACCATCAAGCCTCAGGTGGACATGTACACCGTCGATGGCAAGGACATCATTCTCTTGGCGGAGGGTCGTTTGGTCAACCTCGGTTGTGCCACAGGTCACCCAAGCTTTGTGATGTCTGCGTCGTTCACCAACCAGACCATTGCGCAGATTGAGCTTTGGAACAACCCAGACAAGTACGAGAACAGTGTGTACACCTTGCCTAAGCACTTGGACGAAAAGGTTGCCCGTTTGCACTTGGCCAAAATCGGCGTCGAAATCGACGAGCTCAGCAATGAGCAAGCGGATTACATCGGCGTGCCCGTTCAGGGTCCCTTTAAGGGCGAGGCTTACCGCTACTGATTCCGAACACGACGGGCGCTTGACGCCCATCTTGAACAACCCTGCCACTCTGGCGGGGTTGTTTCGTTTCAATTGTAGATGCTCAGGATGGACCCGTTGAGCGTGGTCCGGTAACGATGCAGGGGCAACGTGGCGGGGCCACTCAAGACACTGCCGTCCAAGATCAGCCACTGGCTTTCGGAACAGTCGCTGTCGTCTTTCAAAGTGATCTTGTCTGCGTCCAAAGTCACCTTGCAGGCCATCGAAATGTCGTACGTTGCGTGCCTGTCCAGCACCACAAACTCATCCAAGGTGAAGCGGTAGATGTACAAGCCTTTCGATCCGCCCGGGAGGGCGATGGCCTCCCCAGGGAAGTTCAGGGAGTTGTAGGCAGGCAGGTTCAAGTCAATTTGGAAGTTGACCGGGACGTAGGGAATGAACTGTTGTGGCTCGCCACATGACGTGCAGGATGCCAAGACCATGAGCAAGGCGCTAAGCCATAGCGTGGCCTTGGTTCGAAGCCCGAGGGGGTCCTTGGGGGCGCCGGCTTTGAAGGCCTTGACGTAGTTGGGTTCGTAGCTGCCCAAATCGACAAACGTCCCAGCTTGGAACGCCGCTTCCGCCAGGGCCGCCCCGTCGCGGGCCAGCGGCCAAGCGTTGACAAAGGTTCGGCCCTCGCCATCGAGCAGGGCAGTGCACTTCACGGCGCCGTCACCGATGAATTGGGCAGGGCCTTCGAAGGTGTCGGGCGTCTTGTCCACTTCGACGGGCGTGGCGGCCTGCGTGCAGGTGCCGTTGGCGTCAAACGTACCCGCATAGACTTCCATGCGGCGCGCATCAATCATGGCCACGCGTTGCTGCGGTGTGGGGTCAAGACGCTTGCCTTGTTCGGCGAGCAAGGCCAAGGTGTCCAAAGAAATCAGGGGAACCTGAAGGGCTTGACACAAGCCCTTGGCCGTCGACACCCCAATGCGCAGACCGGTGAACGAACCAGGCCCACCAGACACCGCCACGGCATCCAAGTCGGTGCGGGACCAACCTTGCTTGTGAAGCACGGCGTCGACGAAGGGCATGAGTCGCTCGGCATGGACGTATCCTTGCTCGGCGCGCTCCTCTTTCCAGGCGACAGGCGTTC
>MDSV01016745.1_pt1 | contig 14031 bp, 25 predicted proteins | sample 810851 | NCBI WGS metagenome assembly MDSV01 (sample SAMN05326640, study PRJNA326480) | marine metagenome | isolation source: seawater | place: Atlantic Ocean: North East | collected 2012 | reverse complement strand
ATAAATACTCTCAGTTTCAAAATACTTGTAAACTGCTACCATATGGTAGTATATACTTTGTAAAGCGTAGCGATACTACCTCATTAACTGAGGAGTCAGGACAGGGACAGTTGTTGCATGGTTAAGGATTCATACCCGCCTTACTGCTTGGAATGTATTCCGGCTTCATCCAAGTCTAACTGCACTGCTACGCATAATCGCATGTCGAACTTACTGTTTGTCCATCATCCCCATTGTTCAAACTAGGCTGAGACTGCGAACTATTCTCATGAATCACCTTCGCTGGTGAAACCTTGCTTTCCCCTTAAGGGTGGAGTTGTAGGTCGAGGATTGCCTATCTTTCTGAGTTTATTTCAACTCGTTTGGTTACAGGTTTAGGACTACACCACTATTGTAGTCGCTCCTCGTTTACGTTCACTCTTCTTCTGTAATATCCATCAAAGAGGCTTTCTCTTTTGCTTCTCTAAGCATTGCTATCGTTGATGGCTTGCACTCAGAGGAGTGGTTTGATACAACGTTGAACATACATTCAATCATTGGTTCTCCTATTGTCTTATCAAAGGACTCTGATGAAACAGTATCCTCAAACAATGCCTGTATTCTACCCATCAAAGGTGTGGGTAAGTTAACGAGTTGTTCTTCAAGCACTGAATCCTTCTGAACCTTGTCAGTAGGGAACTCAACAACGAACTTCAAAGTCGAAGAGAACGAATAACAAGTGAAGAACACTGATAGTGATACATCTGTCTCACCAACATCATTAGTAGAGACAATATGCTTGTTGTGTCTCCATGACATCTCATGTGGAACACCTTCTAACATCAGACATTCGCCTCTCCAAGACGGAGTAGACAATCTCGTTGTTTCAACGGTGATATCCTCAGATGTATAATCAACACCTTGCTCATTGTATTGCTCTTTTACTTTATCTGCTGTACTCATGCTTGTGAATGTAAGAGATACACCCTTGTCTGTTATGATTTTGTATATATATTTCTTATCAATTACTTCCTTCTCTTCGTATTGGATGTCTTCTATGATGTCATCATACTTACTCATGTTGACTATTCCGACATTCTTTAATGCTAGATGAAGAAGGTCTTTCTCAGATGCGGAGAACCCAAAACCATACTCTATTTCTACTGTTCTTGTGTGGACATAACTCATTCAATCAACTCCTGAACATTAGCAAGTCCTGCTTTGAGTTCTGCTATCGCTAGGGATAGGTCATCACCACGAACTTTGATGCTCTTGATGATGAGAACATGGTCAGAGCCGGATTTGGCATGACCAAGTTCTATTTCGTATGCTGGTGTTAGTATTGGCAGTTGTTGTGCTTCCATGACCCTACGTTTTGTCATCGCCTTATGAGGTAAGGCCGTCTGCGACTCACGAAAGTTTACCTTACCATATGGTAGTCATACTTTGTCCTCGGACTACCTCAAAGACCGATAAATCGGTCTAAGGGTAGCGTAGGGATGCAAGGACTACCTAATCAGTTGTCCTCCTTGTGAGCAGTTACAAACCCGCTCTCAAGTTTGCCCAATAGCGTAGCACTGAGCATGTTTTCGTTGCTTCCCCATGAAGTCATAGGGTTGCCGTCTTCGTCTTTCCTTCCTGCGAAGGTTGTGTGATAGTTGTAAGCATGTTCCGACATAGTGATTGTCGTAATGCCATCCTCCGTTGATACTGATACTAAATCAGCCCAAATTGCTTGAAGTTCTGCTGATAGCCTCTGAACACCGGATGCTCGGCTTCCGCCTCTGCGTCCTGCTAGTGGGCTATCAGAGAAGTCGGACAGGATATCCTTGATTGTCTTTGAATACCTGACTTGCTCTCTTGGGCTTTCTGTTCCCTTGACGATGAAGTTCTTTGCCATTCCAGCAGTGAACTCATCCACTTGGGCGTTCGGTGAGTCGCAATATGCGACTACGGTTTCGCTAAATTCATTCCAATTTTCCATTGCCATATCTTTTCATCTCCATTATAGTGTGTCGCATCCCTACGACTACAACCATACACTAGAGCATCGCCTTATGAGGTAGTCTTTCACGAAAGTTTGACTACCATATGGTGGGAACTTTGTGCAAGACACCTCAAGGGGTAGAGAGGACAGCCCCGAAGGACTGCCCCCTCATTCAATAACTCGTTAATGAGAGGCTTCTTTCAAATCTGCCGTTCTTAACCTGCCCATTATACTCGATTAACGAGCCGTGAGTTTAAAAGTCTTGAATTATCAAAGAGTTGTTGCATTCTATAACTTGAGTCCATTCGTTGAGTTCTTCAAGGTCTTTGTATTCTTTACCGTATGCCTCGTTTATTTCCTTGAGGTCTTTGTATTCGCTGAAGTCGCAACATATAGCGATGACATCAAACTCAAGTTCTTGGCCTATGTCATCCTCTAACTCAATAAGATAATCATAAAGGCATTGAAGGCCGTTCCTGCTGAAGTTATCGGGGCGTATCTTCATGAATCCATCTATAAAATCGTATTCGCTTACGTTCTGTTTCATGACCTTATGGTTTCACATCACCTTATGAGGTATGCTTACGAAAGTATGCCTACCATATGGTGGGAACTTTGTAGCGTAGCGGCACACCCCGAAGGGTGGCGTTTTAATCTTCTAAGTCATCACCATGACAGTCTAACTGCCAAATGTATGAATCAACATCAACAGGTATCCACTTACCTGCATTACACTTATCACAGGTGAAATAGGCTTCAAACTCGTAGTTATCCACCACGACATATTGATACAAGTTCGGGAACATCAACTGCTCACCTTCCTTGGCATCTTTTGGTATCCTGACTCTAACTCTCACATCCTCGACACTAGTAGATTCATGCAGACACCCACTGTATCCATCTAAGTATGCATGGTCAGCAGAAGTCATTCCATCGGGATAATTACTCATTCCCACAACTCCCATGTATATTCATCAGTTTCAACTCTCATCTTAAGAATCAAGATTCTCACCTTCCCAACCACAGCACTCGCACCATGCATCCTCGATAAGTCCAAGATAAGCACCTGTAATTATCACTTCTTTCTTGCATCCTTCACATTCCATTTCGTATTCCATTTAGTTCGCCTCCATTTCAGACATCCATTCATCAACTACACTAGCAACATCATCAGGTATGTCTGCTAGTTGTATCAACTCACCATTCTCAAGCATTGCTTCAATAAACCAACTTACTATCTTCATTCCTCTTCACCTCTTTCCTGCATCTTTCGCTCAAACGTATTGAACTCCAACTCCTGAAGTCTGACTAACCAGTTCTTGTATTCACTGTTAAACTTCCGCTTGTCGTAAGTAGTCACATTGCATGACCAATCAGCGTCTTTCAGTCTCTGACAGAACTCAAGGGTCATCATATCATAGAAGTCTTCCATGTCGTATATGTTGTTGGCGAAGTTGCAGAGTAGCATTCTACGTCTGAACTCTTCAGGAGTGATTGTTCCACGATATCTACTATCGTTCATTGTTCCAACTCCTGCATTCTGTGCTAACAGACCAAATCCAAATCCGTTAACCAACTGTATCTCAACTTCATGGAAGCCTTTCTCTATTCCGTTCTCTATTCCTACTATCAGTGGCATGACCTTATGGATTTGCATCGCCTTATGAGGTTAGAGCGAGCAAAGTTGTCTAACCATATGGTTGCATAATATTCTGAGTTTACGCACAACAGCAGTGCATTTAGGCAGGGTAGGTGGGGTGGTCAATGCTTTATAAGGCGATGAATTGGAATAAGGTTGCTCAGATTCAGTTGTGGGTTTCCACTGGCTGACTCTTATTTGTGCAGTAGTTTCTATAACCGCATTTAGTAGACATTCGCTAGTTGTCTTTATTTATACTTACCAAAAACTACTGTTCAGAGAAAGGATGTAAATCACATTCCCTATATGTATATTATATCATATATGTCATATGGATATCTAATGACATATATTCATATCACATATCGTAGTGTAATTGCAGGATTTCTGATAATATCATATATTCTCATATTTTATCATCGAGTGAGAAAATTGAAATGTGCGAAATCTTGCTAGAATAGTTGATTTTATTGAATATTATCATATTATCATTATTATCATCATCTATACTACTACTACTATGTTACATACTCTACTCTCTCTCTCTTATGGAGAGCGTGATAAAATTGATAAAATGATAAAATGGGCAAAAAACGCTACACTGCGTTGAAGTTGTATTTTATCATCTACTGATAATTTATGATAATAAATGATAAAAGGACAAACAGGCTGGTAATACTATGACAGAAAACAAGGAAAACAAATGGGGTGCGAAAGCACAGACAACAGAAGACGAAATGACGCAATCGCAGAAAATGATTGCTGAAGTGTGTGATGAGATGAAGACTATGCTTCTTCAGAAGAACAGACAATATGGCGATTCGGTATTGAATCCAAATAGGTTCTTTTCTCATGCATCACAAGACGAACAAATCAAAGTCAGAATCGATGACAAGTTGAATAGGCTTGTCCAAGGTAATGACTCATTAGAATCAGATGATGATATCATCAAGGACTTGATTGGATATCTGACTCTACTACTTGTCTCAAGAAGATAAGTAATCACACTCCACAAACGTTCGTAGAACCAAGAGAACTTGGCGGTTGCTCGGTGAACGTGGAGACTTGGGGGTTTCCAAGTAATTAGAAGGAAAGATAACAGGGTTGTAGCAGAAGCACCGAACATGGAGTCTAGCGACAATATCAGTAGGCGTGAAAAACGAGTTCGTTCGATTAGGTTTGGTTCACTGTACTCATTTGAGAAGCGGTGTGTCAAATTCCAAACCGTGGAACAGTCGAATGGCTGTCCGGTATAAAAATAACAGCAGGTTAATTTGGCTACATAAATAACATTGGCATAGTGTTCTACCACAATGCAGTTCCCTACCCGTTGGTAATGGCATAGCACAAACTTTCTTCCCCCCCTCACAATCAAACATCGGTTTACTGTGGTAAAAAATGCAAATCTAAAGCAGTGATGGAATCATCTCCTCCATGCATTTATCCGATATCACACTCGAAAGAGTAAGGCGTTCAATTGCGTAAGTCCTGACGAGGCAATACGAACTTAATGAAGACGAAACCAGTTGCGGTGCAAAGTTTTCACCTTACTAATCACACTCGCAAGAGCAGAGTTTTACTACGAGATAAAAAAGACAGAAACGTGTATCCGAAACATGCTGGAATTGTTCGGTACTAATATTGCTAGATAACTAGTGGTGTAGGCTGTGGCGGCCTATGTCTTTCTCTGCTATTACATTCAATTAACAATAGGAGGCAATAAAAATGAACATATTTACTTTAGACGGAAGCCCAATAACAAGTGCAAAGATGATGCTGGACAAGCATGTGGTGAAGATGCCAACTGAGAGTTTGCAGATGCTATTCACTATTCTAGACCATCTCGGTTTGGAAGCAGGTTGGAAGTCTGTGATGTTGAATCACCCATCTACTATTTGGGCGAGAGAAACAAGACAGAACTTTCAATGGTTGCGTGAGCATACCTATGCACTGTGCAGGGAGTATAGTCATAGATATGGTAGGATTCACAAGGTCGAAGTTCTGATGAACAGATATTCAGAACAGATGGATGAGGCAGAGATGCTTCTTCCTGATGATGGTCTAACACCATTCGCAATTGCTATCTCTCCTCACATGGAGTGTAGGAAAGCAGATGGTTTTGATGAGATGACTACAATCGAGAAGTATCGTCAATACTACCTCGATGACAAGTGGCGATTCGCTGCTTGGACTAAGAGAGAAGAACCGGAGTGGTGGCCGAAAGACCATTACCTGAACAAGTCGTTTGACTACGAACAAGAGGCAAACGCATTACTAACGAGGTTGAGATTAATATGAGAATAATTAAGATAATGAGAGAGCAGGAAGATTGCAGTGTTTGTGATGGAACAGGAACGGCAGTTTTACAAACCGCAGATGGTGAGAAAGAACCTGTCCCTTGCCTGTGTCTGTGCGAACCGACTTACAGTGAGTGGTTGGCACTACACGGAATTGAAGAAGAATGAAAGGGTATATCCGATTTACCAATGGTATTGTCTCTGTTGAAGAGATGCAAGCATTCACTTGGAGACCGTTGGATGAGGATGACCCATTGATGGACAGATTCAGGAACAGAGAACACGAACACATTGAGAGGTTCTTCAGCATCCTGATATTCCTTCGTGGTGGTCAGAAGTTCATGACTGCAACGACTAAGAACAACTTGAATGATATGATTAAGAGATTCAAGCACAAGAACAAAGGTGAACAATATGAATATAATAATGAAAATATGGAAGAGGAAATCTCTTGAAGAAGAGTATGATGATTTATCCAACTTCTGTGTGAATGTGTCGAATCACTTTCACGGAGAGGACTACGAGAGTATAATCAGGTTGTGTGGAAGACCTAACTATGTTATGCTCTTGGAGAAAGAGGATTTGTTTCTCAGGATAAAAAAGAAGAAGAACATAGAAAGAAACTTGATGGTAATCGCCAAGTCAATTGGTGGTTTGTTTCAAGCGTTGATTCCCAAAGACGAATTTAATGGGAGGTATGAAAAATGAAAGAAGTAATAGAAATAATGAAAATAAAAATGAATGATATGAAAGACGCATTGTTGTACGGCAAGAAGCCGGACATCATGAAAGACCCTGCACACTGGCGAAGAGTGTTTTGGAGAGCAGGGCATGAAAAGTCTCTAGAAATGTTAGAAGAGACATATAGACAGGGATACCCTTGGAGGTGAAGAAATGGATATAGTAGAATTTAGATTAGTGAATGACCCGACAATGCCACCGATAATTATAACGATGGATGACAATGACTTCCCGAAGGTTGTGCTGAATGCAGAACATAGGGTTTGGTTATCTCTACACCGCAAGACTATTGGTGGGAGTGCCGAAGCATTGTTCGGTAAGATAAACGAACTTCTATCTGCTTTCCTAGCGGAACAGAGAAGTTTTGAATTGATGGATAGAACTGATGAGCATGAGTAAAGAAGTTGGAAGATGTGCCAAATGTGGAAGGATGGGAGTATTGTGGAAGTCCTTCACTGGAAGAGGAATCTTCTGCAAGGCATGTTCCAACAAAGAGTATGTAGGTGAATAAAAATGGAAATACCAAGAGAAGCAATAGAATTGACAATGGAAAAACAAGACTACGTTAAAGCAAAGAGAGAATTAGGAAATGGTAGATGGGATAAGAAACTGAGAGAGAACATGACTTCACTTTCAGTTGCTGACAACTACGATGATGCGAAGCATGAGTGGATTGCGACAGGAGAAGTTTGGTGGCAAGGGATTGGAACACCAAGACCTGCATGGGCAGAGAACCATCCGAACAAGTGCCTGTGTGAGCATCACATAGTATACCATTTCGAGATACATAACACTGAGACTGATGTTAGAGAGTGTGTTGGTTCAGACCACATTAACTCCTACATGATTCTGAGAGCAATCGTAGAAGAGACAGGTATCAGTCCTGAAGCAATTACTGAAGACATGATTCAAGAGTGGATTGATGTCAGAGTTTCAGCACTAATCAAGGATGCTTGGTGGAGACACAATGGAGAGGACTTTGAGAGAACGTTCAACGAAATCAAAGAGTTGGATTTGAGAGTCAATGTCCGTAGGTCAGGCAGGAAGGTGTATGACCAGTCTCTAGGTGTCACGGTAGACGAGACCAAGATACGCAAGAAAGGTAGTGGAAGACCGGGTTCAATCGATTACGAGATGGCTTCTATCGTTTGGCGATGGAATCATCCTGATAACCCGAAGGCTCAGATTCACACTAGAGGATATCCCAATGATAAACTGATTACTGACTTGGATATCTTTCACATGTTGATTGATAGACACAAGGCTACGGTAGCAGCAGAGGATGAAGCCATCGAGACTCAGCAGTTGAAGAACGAGGAATATCGAAAGCAGATAGCAATCAGGAACAGTGTGCTTCGTGAGAAGAAAGAACATGAGTTCCTTGATGCCTGTGCTTACTTCGACATTCCAGTGTTTAACCCTGAGATGGGAATTAACCAATGGGAGAAGAGGTTCTTGACTGATATGGAGAGTCGAGTGATTAGGCGAAAAGAACTATCACCAAGGCAAGTTATTAAGTTGAAGACTATAATCAGTCGTTACAATGATAAGCCAACTGAACGTCAGGTGAATTACCTGCGGTCATTGGGCTACGAAGGAAATACTAAGGAGTTAACAAAGGGACAAGTCTCTAAGTTAATAGATGACTTAAAGGAGGAAAAAATATGACAACGAAAAAGAAAGAAACGAAGAAGACAGAACAGAAAGTGGACGAAAAGGATGCTCGGATTGCAGAACTAGAGCAGTTGCTCATGCAGAACAATGCGAACATTCAGACTCTAGTGAACACAGCCAACAATTACATTGGTCTGTGCAAGCACTACGAGCAAACAATAAACATCTTGACCGGAAGGATTCAAGAGATGCAGACTGTCCAAGAACAGAATGCAAATAAGTAAAACAAAAAATGAAAGAAAAAAAGGAGGAAAATGAAAATGAAATTGATAATACAAGATGACAGTGGACACACAGAAATGGAAGTGAACGTAGCAGGTCTGATGGAGCAGATAAACGACCACCCTACACATTGGGTAGTAGTAGATGACATGCTAGTTAACAGGGAGAGAATCCCCGAAGTTGATTGGGATACAGTCAATGAAGTTAAATTGATGGAACAAGTCGTTGGCGGCTGTTAAATCGGTTTTAGATAGTCTTAGCAGTAGTAGTTTGACTGCCGGAAGGGTGCAACGCCCTTCTTTTTTTAACTCAAAAAGGAGATGAATTTATGGAAATACAACAAGAGATACTATCAGATATCACTGTGCATATGAAGTATGCAAAGTGGAAAGAAGCAGACCAGCGAAAGGAAACATGGGAGGAGATTTGTCAGAGAAACAGGCAGATGCATTTAGACTCAATCAGGAAGAGAGACCTACCCGAAGAAACAAAACAGACAATTTACGAGAAGATTCACGAAACTTATGATAACTATGTTATCCCAAAGAAGATACTACCTTCAATGAGGTCGATGCAGTTTGCAGGTAAGCCGATTGAACTCTCACCAAACAGAGTATACAATTGTGCATACATGCCTATCGACCATTACTTGTCGTTCTCAGAGGCAATGTTCCTATTACTAGGAGGAACAGGTGTTGGCTATTCGGTGCAGAGGCATCATGTAGACCAACTGCCTGAGATTAGGCTACCTAACCCAAAGAGAACTTACAGACATCTAGTTGCAGACTCCATCGAAGGATGGGCAGATGCAGTCAAGGTACTGTTTGAGTCTTACATTGGTAAGAGAGCAACGACAGTTAGATTCGACTATTCAGATGTTAGGCCAAAGGGAAGTCCTTTGAAGACTAGTGGTGGTAAAGCACCCGGTCCACAGCCTCTGAAGGAATGTCTAGTGAAGGTTGAAGGTATTCTCGCTAACAAGAACAACGGTGATAAACTAACTACATTGGAAGCACACGATATTGTTTGCTACATTGCAGATGCAGTGTTAGCAGGTGGTATTCGTAGAGCGGCACTAATCAGTTTGTTCAGTGCTGATGATGATGAGATGATAACATCGAAGTCAGGACACTTTTGGGAGAAGAACCCACAGAGAGCAAGAGCGAACAACTCGGTAGTTCTACTACGACACAGAATCAAGAGAGACTTCTTCAACAACCTATGGAAGAGAGTCCAAGACTCAGGTTCAGGTGAACCCGGATTCTATTTCAGCAACGATAAGGATTGGGGAACTAACCCTTGTTGTGAGATAGCACTTCGACCATATCAGTTCTGTAACTTGACAGAAGTGAATGTATCTGATGTAATTAGTCAGTCTGACCTCAACAAGAGAGTAGAACATGCAACGTTCTTAGGAACACTACAAGCATCCTACACTGACTTCCATTATCTGAGGGAAGTTTGGAAGAAGACATCTGAGAAAGATGCACTACTTGGTGTGTCAATGACTGGAATAGCAAGTGGTAAGGTTCTAGATTTAGATATGGAATCTGCTGCTAACAAAGCAAGAAGCACAAATGAGTTCTTCGCTAATGCATTGGGTATCAACACAGCAGCAAGAATCACTTGTGTCAAACCTGCTGGTACAACGTCATTGGTTATGGGAACATCATCAGGCATACATGCTTGGTGGTCTGAGTATTACATCAGGAGAATCAGAGTGTTGAAGACGGAATCAATCTACAACTATCTGATAACCAAGTTCCCTGATTTGGTTGAGGATGACTATCATAATCCCAATCAGGCTATCATATCAATCCCACAGAAGACTCCCGATGGGACTTCAATAACAAGAGAAGAATCAGCATTGGAAATGTTGGAGAGGGTGAAGAGAGTATCAGTCGATTGGGTTGTAACAGGACACAATCGAGGTGTCAACACACACAACGTTTCTGCAACTGTCAACATCCGTGAGGAAGAATGGGAAGATGTCAGGAACTGGATGTGGAAGAACAGAGACTTCTACAACGGTCTATCTGTTCTACCGTTCGATGGTGGTGTCTACAAGCAAGCACCACACGAACCAATAAGCAAGAAGCAGTACGAAACAATGCTCAAACTTCTGACAGAGATTGATTTGACAGAAGTGATTGAGTTAGAGGACAACACCGACTTGCAGGGAGAACTTGCTTGTGCAGGTGGAGTCTGTGAAGTATGAATAGGGAACAAGTCCTAGCAATAGAAGGCGATGTCATCAATAGAATGACTAATGCTGGTGCGAAGGAAAGTCTCTCTAATCTATACAAGAGGACTAGGGAAGATGGGAGAAAGTATCCATCAACCCTAGTTCTCAACAGAATTAGATATTACATTCGGTTAGGTTATACCGATTTATCGACAGGGGAATTAGAGTCCCTGTATAATAAGAAACTATACTATGAAAGAAATGGTGATGAAAATGAAAATAAAAATGGAACTACCAAGGATAAGAAGCGATAGAGAAAGAGATAGCGATACTAGTTCCTTCCTTTGTAAGACTAACAGGTATCATAGACACTTCAATGGAAGAAACACCAATCAGTTTGGTGAAATATATCTTAGGCTTACTGATAGGGATAGTCTATCGAAGAAGAAGTTCCATGAGAACTCATATTGGAATGTCTTTGCAAAGCACATGTATGATATATTCGTGCAGACCAATGTTAACAGTAAATCGGATGAGAGGACATGGATAACATTCCGATATCCAAATGGTGAGTCTACTGTTATACTCCGAAAGACTGGTAACAGCATCTTCATGAATGGTGTGAAGAAGAATCAAGTGGATGTATCGATGGCTCTTGCCAAGATTATCGGATACGGTTCAATGACTAGGTGTGCGGAAACGATGGATGCCTACATAGATAGGAACATCACTTATTCAGCAAACATACTGTATGCATTGCAGAACAGAACACCGTATTGGTTGTTCTCCGAAGGTACACAGTATAATGTCAAGATTAACACTAATCTAATCAGCAGAGATGAAGTAGCGTTTGAAATATCCAAGGACATTTGGGGTTCGTTGCCCATCGAAGAAGCGAATACTTTCATTGACTGTTACAGGAACAAAGCACAGAGGTCAAAGAAGTGGGCTAACATCAGTCCATCCAATCTATGGTTCAACATGTTTGGTTCTCATGCTAGTGAATCCGAAGAGGCGTTGATGAAAGCGTGGTTGATGCAGAACAGAACTGATTGGATTGTGGAAGAGAGAGCGTTCACTCTGTTGCAGAGCATGGATAAGAAAGACCAATACACATTGGTTGATTTAAGAAAAGCACCTTTTTCCAATCTAAAATTAGAAGGGAAATCACAAAAGTACCATTTTGCTATGCATATCAAAGGTCAGTTAGGAGATTGGCTGTGTTATCCTAACAATAATCAATCAGGGACTCAGCGATGTAAGTTGGTGTTCTTCAATTCCCTTACTGATATCCAAGGTCCATTTTGTGTTGATGATGTCAATGGGAGGAATGTGATGGGAGACCAAATATCAACGAGAGCAACTCTTGTCTACAATGATAATGTGGCTACGGAGGTTGTCAGGACTCTTTCTGATGTTAAGAAAACGAACTTCAGAATACCCAATGTAACGTTAAAGGCTGCTAGGTTTACGGAGGACATAACATGGAGATAGTGATGGCTTGTCCTGAATGTGGACAACATGATAGTTTCTTTGATGATGTTTTAGGTGAGAATGTATGCAACAGTTGTGGTTTGGTTCAGATTGTTAGACCGTTTGAGGAAACAACATCAATAGTAAAGGATGGTAATCAAACGCATGAGCCGACAAATAGGTTGGGTTCTCTAATCATGGAGACTAAATCCAACTACAACCACAATCAGATGTTTAGAATGAAGAAACACAATCTGTATGCATCTGCATTATCTGAGGCAGATAATAGAACCATCGTGTTGTCACAGATGATTCTATCTAACTATCAAGTTAGTTCCTCTATCAAGAAGAAGGTAGAGGAGTATCTTCGTTCTCTGAATAACGAGCATGTATTCAGGGGTGCTTCGGTTGAACATAGAGCAGCATCATTGACTTTCTTCATATTGAAGGAAAGCAGAGTACCAATGAACATTAGGGAACACAGTAGATACTCAATGGTTGAGAGGAAGTATATCTCACGTTGGGGTAAGAGAGTAGCAAGGCACTTCAGAAAGTCATATGTGTTCACACAAGAGAATGCTATGAGTATGGCATCATCTATCTTAGACAGGATGGATGGAATACCCACAGGTTATCGAATGGATGCAATGAGCATGATTCAATTCCTAGAGACTTTCTATCAAGAGCAGAATTTGAGATTCTCACCAAACAAGGTGGTTGCTGGTTTATGGGTAGCAGGAAGAATGCAGAGAAAACACAAAGTAACCCAAGAAAGTCTAGTGAAGGCTTCGGGAAACACAACATCAGCAATGGGGTTGAGAGAACAAGTAAGAGAGATGCAGAGTATGTTCGGTCTAGCCAAGGAAGACCTATACAGTCTATCTGTGTCTGATTTCGTATCAGGAGCATATTAAGATGGAAGAGTTAATTGAAACACTAAAGAAAATGCAATACCACTTCAGTAAGTTCATTGAAGAGTATGAGAGTCTACCACAGTTGAAGAACGTTGTCAGAAGAACTGTGCTAGAAGACGCAATCTCCGTTGTCGGTGCGACAATGGATGGTATAACAAATGAGATAGTTGATGCTTGGTATCACTATCAACAACAACAAATAGACAACAATGTAATAGATATAGGTGATAAGAATGATGAATAGAAGAATAATGATAATTGGAGCAGGTGGAATTGGTAGTTTCCTAACACAATTCCTCCAAAGACTAGGATATAGAATAACAGTGTTTGATGATGATGGTGTTGAGAAGAAGAACATCGGATATCAGAACTTCTCTGTTAACGATATAGGAGAGAACAAAGCAAGTGTTCTAGCAGACAGGATATGGGACACATCCTTTCGTGGAACTGTTAATGATGAGCCTTTCAAGGTTCTAACAGCGAAGCAGTTACAGGGCTACGACTTGGTGGTGTGCTGTGCAGATAACCTTGCAGTAAGGCGTTTATTGTATCAACAGGGGTTTGGTGCAGATGCTAAATTGAAGTGGCTAGATTTGAGAGCACAGGGTAGGAATGGGGTATTACTTTCCTATCTTGCTGACCCCTCGATGAAGAGTCTTGGTGAAGGTGCTGAAGGTTCATTTTCATGTCAAGCGAAGTCTTGGGATGGAACGGCTAGAGATATTGATTGCATGAATATCGTAATTGCTGCAACAGCAGCACAATGGATACAGAAGTGGTTCAACGACAACAGCAATGTCAAAGACATGATGGTGTTGAATATATGAATTGTGACTGCAAGGAATGTGAATGTCATTTCCCGTTAGAGACTTTCTTGGGAGAGTTGAGTAGTGCGGGAGCATTCTACCCCTTGAAGGAGT
>MDSV01150996.1_pt1 | contig 14034 bp, 10 predicted proteins | sample 810851 | NCBI WGS metagenome assembly MDSV01 (sample SAMN05326640, study PRJNA326480) | marine metagenome | isolation source: seawater | place: Atlantic Ocean: North East | collected 2012 | reverse complement strand
TATAAGAAGAGATTAGGCTTTGATAAGTTTGGGTCGAGCTTTATCAATGGCTTTTATCAGTGCCTTCTCAAACTCACCGTCTTTGAACCTAACAAGATAAGAGTGTGCGGCACAAAAATTTCGAACATCGCGCCACTCATGTGCTAGGTTGGTTGCCCAGTCGCAATATTGTGCGCCTGCATTTGGCTCGTCTTTGAGTGCTTTTTTGGTAGTAGGGTGCAATATCAGCTCAGGCAATACCGCTTCTAGTAGCTTGATGGGCGGACTCATAAACGTATCATCGACATGCAAGCTTTGGCTGGCAGGATGATAGGCCAACAAGGAGCCTGCATGAATCATCTCATTAGGCGATATATAGTAAATGCCCTCTGACATTGAAAATTTAAGCTCAGGATAGCGTTCAGCAACTGCATCACTCTCTACCAAATCGTCAGCCCAGCGCACTTCTGGTATCTTTTTATGATGGCGACTACTGCCGTAAAACGTGGCTTGAGGGAAGTCTTTTGCCATTTGCGCACAATATACAGTATGGAATGGATGAACGTTTAGCACCGCCTCGACATCTTGACCATTATTGGTGAGCGCCATGACTTCGTCTCGAACGTCACCTGTTAAGGCGTAGCTGTCCAAAAATACAAAGCGTCCTGAGGATAGCTTGACCAGTGAGCACTGGGTACCAATGTTTATCACACCGCCGATACGGAATGACCCGCGTATGTTCCAAAATCCTGCCCCTAAATCATGAATTTTATCTGACATTTATCGTTTTCCTTATGTAATAGATTGAATCAACAAGTGATTGTTTTTCTTGTCGAAATTTTTATGTTTTACATTTTTTTTAGAGTCGTTATTTTGCCTCAAGCTCGCTACGCGCGTTATTAATAGCAGATAATAACGCTGCTTCAAATTGGCCTTCTTCAAATACGACTAATCCTGAATGTGCACCGCAAAAATGATGTACGCTGCGCCATTCGTGTGCAAGATCTATCGCCCAATCACAATAGGCTTTGCCAGCGTCGGGCTCATCTTTTAGTGCTTGTTTGGTGGTGGGGTGTAAACCTAGGTTTGGCTGTACGGCATCAAACAGCTTAGAAGGTGGTATCTCAAACGTATCATCGACATATATACTTTGGCTAGCAGGATGATAGACCAATAATGAGCTTGCATGGACTGACTCATCAGGGGCGATGTAGTAGATGCCCTGAGGTAGGGAGAACTTCAGCTCAGGATAATGCTCAGTGACCGCATCGCTTTCGACCAAATCCTCTGCCCAGCTTACTTCTGGTACTTGTTTTGGGTGTCGACTACTACCGTAAAACGTGGCTTGCGGAAAGTCTTTTGCCATTTGCGCACAATGTATCGTATGAAATGGATGAACATTTAAGACGGCTTCGACATCTTGACCATCATTGGTCAATGCCATCACTTGCTGACGAACCTCGTCTTTTAAAGTATAGCTGTCCAAAAAAATAAATCGGCCTGATGATAGCTTTATAAGCGCACATTGGACGCCGATATCTATAATGCCGTTTTTTATAAATGACCCTCGAATACTCCAAAATCCTGCACCTAAATCGTAAATCTCATCATTCATTGACATGACTCCTTAATCATTTAGTTGTTCAATTATTTTGCTTATTGATAGGTAGCACCCTATGATTATTGATTTTTGAGCGCGTAAAGTCTGTAATAGAAAAGATGTAAGCAATGTAGATGTGTAAAAATAAAAAGTTGTTAGGTAAATGTCATCATTGAGGGTATAGATCCAAGTCTTTATTCTAAATGGAGAGTCTAACCAAGCGCCAATAACACATTTAAACCTGAGTATATCGGTTGGTGTGCTAACATGCTTTTCTGGTCATTATGATAAATAGATATCCTGTATGGCTGTGCACCTCCTTCATAGTTTCACATTATATTCTTTCATTATCCAAGCCAATGACGCCTCCTTGTCATAGCATAATCAATTATAGTAAGCGCCCTTGTGAATAATTCTAAAGATAAAAATCAAAATTTTGCACCAAAGGCAGTAGCCTCATCCAGTCACTCTACGTCGTGGATATTAAAGCTCACGATTGGCCTGATTGGTATGTTTGCTTTTTTACAGGTGTACTCTATCCAAGCCGTGCTGCCAGTCATGATGGTGGACTTTTCTGCGACGGAAGTGCAAGCGGGCATGATCGTTGGCGCTACTGTATTGGCCATTGCCATCATGTCACCATTTTTGGGTATGCTCTCAGATGCCGTCGGGCGCAAATCCTTTATCGTCGGTGCTTTGTTATTTTTGGCCATACCAACAGCGCTGATTGCCCAAAGCTCGAGTATTGAATGGGTCGGTATTTGGCGTTTTATGCAAGGACTGTCTGTACCCGGTATTACGGTGGTGACTATTGCTTATATCGGTGAGGAGTTTGAGGGCCGAGCAATGACTGATCTGATGTCCTTTTATGTGTCAGGAAGCGTGCTTGGCGGCTTTATGGGCCGGTTTTTGATGGGGCATTTGCATGAGCTGATTGGCTGGCGTGACGGTTACTATGTGATGACAGCGATGACGCTGCTGGGAGCGATATGGGTTGGCAATATGCTACCATCGTCTCGTCACTTTGAGGCCAATCCTAATTTTCGCTCAGCGATACAGACGTTAGGTGAGCATGTCACCAATCGTTATGTGGTGACCGCTTGTTTGCTTGGCGCTTGTGTGCTGTTCTCCCTTGTAGGCTGCTTCACTTTTATCAACTTACATTTGGCGGATAAGCCTTATGAGCTTGGTACAGGTGCGCTCGCCAATATTTTTGCCGTGTATTTGCTTGGTGTGATTATTACGCCACTATCAACGACCTTGCTGCGCCGGTTTGGCTCAGCACGTACGGTTCGGGTAGCCATCATTATCTCCATGATTGGAGTTCTGTTGACCTTGGTGACCCCACTATGGGGGGTAATCATAGGACTTGCTGTTATGTCATCTGGTGTGTTTATTACGCAGTCAGCGACCATCAGCTATATTGCTGTTAATGTCAAAAAAGGTCGATCATTGGCATCAGGCTTATATTACATGGGCTATTACACAGGCGGTACGCTTGGCGCGTGGCTGGGTGGTATAGCCTATGCGCGAGGGCAGTGGTCTCTTACCGTATGGTTGTTATTGTTTGTTCAGGTATTGGCACTCTTGATAGCCAGTTTTGGGATGATTAAAACGACAAGACGCGCCACTTAACGGTATATCAGGTATTATCTATGTTTGGTTACCCGTCTTATGATACGTAATGTAAGGTCGCTTTACATGGTGATGGTTTTTTCTTACTATCAAAGAGGTATTCAATCTTATTGCGGTCAGTGAAGCTTGTTGCTTTTACTGCGCCAAAACCGATTGGTATTCAGCAGGACGCTATCAACAGTAATAATGACTCTATATTATAAAAATAGTGTGGTTATAGCGGTTCATTCTGTATTAGTATGTCTTATTGCTACTTATTTATTACTATCTATAACTTATAAGCGCGACAAACAAGGAAGTTAGGTCTATGTCAAATATGTACCATGGTGCCCCCTCTGCCTATGATTATCCATTACTGGTCAAGCAGCTCTTAAACCGTGCAAAAACAGTGTCACAAGACCAAGAGATTGTCTATGCGGACAAAAAGCGACTCACTTACAAGGACTTGTTTGAGCGTATCAATCGCTTGGCAAACGTACTTGCTGACCTGAACCTTGATGCAGGCGACATCGTTGCCGTTATGGACTGGGACAGCAATCGCTATCTTGAGTCTTATTTTGCGGTACCGATGTCAGAGTACATTCTACAAACTGTCAATATCCGTCTATCACCAGAAAAAGTCCTCTACACCATCAACCATGCCAAGCCTAAAGTGCTGATGCTAAACTCTGAGTTTGCGCCATTGGTCAAAGACTATCAATTTGAAAATTCTAGTATCGAGCACATTATTTGGCTAGACGACAATGGTGTGACCGCTGAAGGGGTTTTTGGCAGTAATCAAAGCCGCGTGACAGGCGAGTATGAAGCATTGCTAGAAGCTGCTGATAGTCATTTTGACTTTCCAGACTTTGATGAAAATACCATCGCGACGACCTTTTATACCTCAGGTACGACAGGGAATCCCAAAGGCGTTTTCTTTAGTCACCGTCAGTTGGTACTGCACAGTCTAGCGGAAGCGGCAACATTGGGTATGCTACCAAATAAGCAAGGTGTTAGCTACGGTGATGTCTATATGCCGATGACGCCGATGTTCCACGTACACGCATGGGGTTTCCCATTTACAGCAACGATGGTGGGTCTAAAGCAAGTCTATCCAGGACGTTATGCGCCTGATAGCTTGCTGGATTTGATCCTCAATGAAAAGGTGAGTATCACACATTGTGTGCCAACGATTTTGCAGATGGTGCTCAAAGAGGCACAAGATCGCGATGCCAGCTTTAATGGGTTAAAAATGATCATTGGTGGTTCAAGATTGACCGAAGGGCTAGCAAAAACAGCAATGTCTCAAGGCATCGAAGTTTACACCGGCTACGGTATGTCAGAGACGGCACCGCTTATCAGTCTGACTGAATTTAGTCTCAATGAGCCTGAAATGACGGAAGATGAAGACATCGCCCGTCGCTGTATGACAGGTAAGCCAGTGCTTATGGTCGATGCACAAGTATGGGGTGAGGGCAACAAACCAGTAGGTAAGGGTCAAGAGAATACGGGTGAGCTGGTGCTACGGGCACCTTGGTTGACCCAAAGCTATTTCAAAAATGACGACGCTGGTAAGGAGCTGTGGGAGAGTGGCTATATGCACACTCAAGACATCGCTTACATACGTCCTGATGGTTATATTAAAATCACTGATCGCCTAAAAGATGTGATCAAATCAGGGGGCGAGTGGATCTCATCGCTTGAGATTGAGACGATTTTATCACTGCATCCATCCGTAGCGGATGTCTCAGTGATTGGCGTTCGGGATAAGCAATGGGGCGAGCGTCCGTTGGCTTTGGTGGTACTAAAACCAAATGCTCAAGAAACCAGTGCTGACGATATTAAAGCCATTGCAGAAAAAGCGGTAGAGCGCGGTATCATTCCTAAATATGGCGTGCCAAGTCAATTTAAATTCGTTGATGAACTGCCAAAAACCTCTGTTGGCAAGCATGACAAAAAAGTCATGCGTGAGATGTATGCCAATCAAACTCAAGTATAATATTATCTATCGATTGAATGTCAAAACGCTTGTGCTCATCAAAATGTAATGCGTGTTGCACGCTTAACAGTTGACCTTTGTGATGGGCTCTGCTACATTTTAAACCGATACATAACGTATCGGTTTTTTAATTCTGGCAAGGATGACCAGTATTTATCAGGACATTGTTTACCGCAGTCACAACAGTGTAGCGTTGATAAAGCCAATCGCGTACAAAGATCATATCACGCGATACAAGTGCAATAACAACTTACCAATGCGCCGATTATAAAAAATCTTATCCCATTTCTCGTTTATGCTAAGGACAGCTACTATGAGCGACCACGCCCAACACCCAGTCTCTACTCTAGCGGCAGACGTGCCCACGTTCGCGGATATTTATCATGATTCCATTATGGCTCGAGAGAATTTTTGGGCTGAGCAAGCAAAGCGCATCTACTGGCATAAAGAGCCTGAGCAGATTCTCGATGACAGCAATCTGCCTTTTGCGAAATGGTTTGTTGGCGGTGAAACCAATCTTTGCTATAACTGTGTCGATCGTCATCTGCCAGACCGTGCAGAGCAAGATGCCTTTGTGTGGGTGTCATCAGAGATCAATCAAGAGTTAATAGAAACCTTTCCAGCGGTCGTTGATTCGTTTAAAGATCTGGGCAATAACGTTGAGTTTTATACAGATTATGCCAAGCGCCGCCTGACTTATAATGATTTATACAAAGAAGTGAATTACTTCGCAGACGTGCTACAGCGTCATGGTATTGGCAAAGGCGACCGTGTCATTATCTATATGCCAATGATTCTAGAAGCAGCATATGCCATGCTGGCTTGTGCTCGCATTGGTGCTATACACTCAGTCGTATTTGGCGGATTTGCCGCGCATAACTTGGCGATCCGCATGGATGATGCTGAGGCAAAAATGGTCATTACAGTGGATGCAAGTCTGCGTGATGGTAAGGTTATTAACTATAAAAATCTCGTCAATCAAGGCGTTGAACAAGCAACAACCAAGCCTGAGCATGTATTAGTTGTCAATCGTGGTATTTTACCGTTTGAGCCGAGAGGTGTTGACGTCGATTATGCGACTGAACGACGTCACAGCTGCGAGGCCCATGCAGTTGTGGCACCAGTTTGGCTTGAATCCAACACACCGTCCTATCTGCTTTATACCTCTGGTACGACTGGCACACCAAAAGGGGTGCAACGTGATACTGGTGGTTATGCAGTCGCGCTGACGACCTCGATGGATTATGTCTATGATGGTAAGGCAGGCGAGACATTCTGGGCGATATCAGATATTGGCTGGGCGGTTGGGCATTCGTATACGATTTATGCGCCACTGCTAGCGGGTATGACCAGTGTTATGTACGAAGGCTTACCACACTTACCGAACCCAGGTATCTGGTGGCGTATCGTTGAAGCTAATAAAGTTAATATTCTATTTACGGCGCCTACAGGCGTACGTATGCTCAAAAAGCAAGATGAAAGCTGGATGACGCGCTACGATGTGTCTAGTGTCAAGTCGTTCTTTTTGGCAGGTGAGCCGCTTGATGAGTCAACGGCTAATTGGTTATCTCAGCATTTAGGCGTACCGATTCTAGATCACTATTGGCAGACAGAGTCTGGCTGGCCGATCTTGAGCCATACACCAAAATTCAATCATAAACCGCACAAGCAGGGCTCGCCCGGCTATCCTATGTATGGCTATGAAGCGAAAGTCCTCAATGAGGAAACAGGTGAACCTTGCAGGGCGGGTGAAAAAGGGTTGCTTGCGATTAAAGCGCCACTACCACCTGGCTGTCTCACCACGGTATGGCGTAACGATGAGCGCTTTGTCAGCAGCTACTTTGGTCTGTTTGATGGCCAGCAGTATTCTACCTCAGACTATGCAGTGACAGATGAAGACGGTTACTTTTACATCTTGGGGCGTACCGATGACGTGATAAACGTCGCAGGCCATCGAATAGGTACGCAAGAGATAGAAGAAGCAATTAGTACTCATCCAGAGATGGCAGAATGCGCTGTGGTAGGCATCCAAGATGAGCTAAAAGGCGAGCTACCAATTGCGTTCTGCGTCCTAAAAGATCAATCGCAAGTCGAAACCACCGAAAACCGCTTCCGCATTGAGCAGCAAGTCATAGGTGCTGTGGTCAAATCCTTAGGCGGTATTGCAAGGCCGGCGGCCATTTATTTCCCGCAGGCATTGCCAAAGACGCGCTCTGGCAAAATCCTACGCCGATCTATTCGGGCGTTAGCAGAGGACAGGCCTACCGGCGACATGTCGACGCTTGATAATCCAGCCGCTATTGATGCGATTAAGCAATCGATGAAGGATTATTAGTTGGTATAGGCTAGCAAATATGTTGGTTCCGCCTAAAAACTAGGTTGATCTTATTAGAAGCTCATGAGCAATCATGGGCTTTTTGTTTCTACTATTTGGATAAATCGCCTTTAACAAAACAAACTTAGCGAAAATTTTGATAAAGCGCTTGACCGTAAAATTGATTTATTGTTATAGTCAATAACGATACAAAATAAATCATTTTAAAATTTTATTTTCTATAAATATTTTGCAAATAACTATTTATAGCGCTTAACTTTTAATGAATACTCAGATACCGTCACACGGTAGTCTCGCAAAAAAGATAAGGATATCTTATGCACCACGTTCAGCAGCTCATCAATGGTCAGTTCGTACAATCAAATACCGACGAATGGATTGATATCACCGATCCAGCAACTCAAGAAGTCATCGCAAAAGTCCCTCAAACCACCAATGATGAGATTAATCAAGCGGTTGCCGCCGCACAGACAGCGTTTGAAACCTGGCGCAAAACGCCAATCACCACACGTGCGCGTATTTTTTTGACCTATCAAACACTTATTCGCGAGCATATGGATGGGTTGGCAGAAATCTTGACCGCAGAGCAAGGCAAAACGATTGCTGATGCGCGCGGTGATGTGTTCCGCGGTCTAGAAGTGGTAGAGCATGCCGCTGGTATCGCCAATTTGCAAATCGGCGACTTTGTAGAAAACGTCGCCTCAGGCGTTGATACTTATAGTATTTGGCAACCACTCGGTGTTTGTGCTGGTATTACGCCGTTTAACTTCCCCGCGATGATTCCGCTATGGATGTTCCCAATGGCGATTGCTACGGGTAATACATTCATCCTAAAACCGTCTGAACAAGATCCGATGGTGACTATGCGCTTAGTTGAGCTAGCGATTGAAGCGGGAGTACCAGAAGGCGTGCTGAACGTAGTGCACGGTGGCAAGGCTACCGTTGATGCTATCTGTGATCATCCAGATATCAAAGCGGTTTCTTTTGTGGGTTCTACCAACGTTGGTAAACATGTCTATGAGCGTGCCAGCCAATCAGGTAAGCGCGCCCAATGCATGATGGGTGCAAAAAACCACGGCGTTATCTTGCCTGATGCCAATAAAGAGCAAACGCTCAATCAGCTAGCGGGCGCGGCGTTCGGTGCCGCTGGTCAACGCTGTATGGCATTGTCAGTGGTCGTGCTAGTGGGCGCAGCTGGTGAATGGATTGACGAGATTAAAGCCAAAGCAGAAAGTTTAGTTGTCTCAGCAGGTAAAAATGACAAAGATTTAGGACCATTGATTTCTCCTGCTGCAAAAGCCCGTGTCGAGCATTTGATTGGAACTGGGGTAGAAGAGGGCGCAAGTTTACTACTTGACGGTCGCGGAATTACTGTTGAAGGGTTTGAGAACGGTAACTTTGTTGGGCCGACTATTTTTGATAATGTCACAAGCGACATGCAAATCTATAAAGAAGAAATATTCGGTCCCGTACTGTGTATTATGCGCGCTGATAGCTTGGACGAAGCAATTGCACTGCTTAATGCCAATCCACATGGCAATGGTACCGCGATATTTACCCAGTCAGGAGCGGCAGCCCACAAATTCCAACAAGATATCCAAGTCGGTCAAATCGGTATTAATTTGCCAATTCCTGTGCCACTTCCAATGTTCTCATTCTCAGGTTCACGTGGCAGTAAACTTGGCGACCTAGGTCCTTATGGCAAGCAAGCCGTACAGTTCTATACTCAGACGAAGACAGTGACGGCACGTTGGTTCGATGATGAAGCGAGCCGCGGTGTTAACACGACGATTTCGATTTAATCGTCGGATTACTGTATTTTCGGTATAACGTTAATACGACTTGCGGTACTATTGAACGCAATTTTATTATCGTTATGCCGTTATCATATAGCGCTAATGTCCTATAAAATCTCTGACCAGCGTTTTTATTAACGTTTATCTGAGATTTAAGCCCTCTATTTGATCTATAAGAACAAGGATGACCCTATGGATTTTTCATTGACCGATGACCAAGTTGCTTTTCGTCAAACAGCCCGTCAGTTTGCGCAAAAAGAGCTTAAACCGAACGCTGCTGAATGGGATCGCACCTCGCATTTCCCAGTGGACATCATCAAAAAAACGGGTGAGCTTGGTTTTTTGGGACTATACACCAATCCAGAATATGATGGCTTGGGCCTGCCAAGACTCGACTCAGCAATGGTATTCGAAGAGCTGGCATGGGGTGATACGTCCGTGGCGGCTTATATGAGCATTCATAATATGGCCGCCTGGATGATCGGTGAGTATGGTAGCGAACCCTTATGCAAAAAATACTTGCCCAATATGGTCAGCGGTGAGTGGCTTGGCAGCTATTGCTTAACAGAGCCAAATGCAGGCTCTGATGCGGCCTCACTCCGTACCAAAGCGGAGAAGCAAGGCGATTACTACGTATTAAACGGTGAAAAAACCTTTATCTCTGGCGCAGGCTCGACCGATGTATTGGTGGTGATGGCGCGTACTGGTGGTGCTGGGCCAAAAGGTGTATCAGCGTTTGTTGTAGATGCCAATAGTGCTGGTATCGAATACGGCAAAAATGAGCATAAGATGGGCTGGAAAGCACAGCCGACACGAACGATTAGCTTTAAAGATGTCAAAGTCCCAGCAGAAAACCTGATAGGCGAAGAAGGTCAAGGTTTTCGTATCGCGATGAAAGGTCTAGACGGTGGTCGTATCAATATCGGTATTTGCGCGGTAGGAACGGCGCAGGCTGCATTAGAGACGGCAACCAGTTACGTACAAGAGCGCAGTCAATTTGGCAGTCCAATTGCTAGCTTACAGTCGGTACAGTTTAAACTTGCTGATATGTTGACTCAGACCATCGCTGCACGGCAAATGCTGTATCTTGCAGCGAGTAAAGTCGATAACAATGATGGGCAAGCGTCTACCTACTGCGCAATGGCAAAGCGTCTCTCCACCGACCTTTGTTTCGATGTTGCCAATGAAGCTCTGCAATTGCACGGCGGCTATGGGTATTTAAACGAGTATCCGCTCGAGCGCCATGTACGAGACTTACGTGTGCATCAAATTTTAGAAGGCACCAATGAGATCATGCGCGTGATTATTTCACGTCAAGTCTTGCAAGATGAAGGGCTAAGCCAACTTCGCTAATTTATCTCGATCTACTGAAACAAGGATGTTTTATGACAGATTATACCAATCTACAGCTATCGATCGATGGTCATACCGCAACATTGACGTTGAACAATCCACCTGCACATACGTGGACGATGGATAGTCTGCATGCGCTTAAGCAGCTCATCACAGATCTCAATGCCAATGACGATGTTTACGCATTAATCGTGCATGGAGATGGTGAAAAATTCTTCTCGGCTGGTGCAGATTTAAACAATTTTTCAGATGGTGATAAAGGCCGTGCGATAAGTATGGCGATTGCATTTGGTGAGGCGTTCGAAGCCCTGTCTGCCTATCGTGGTGTCAGTATCGCCGTCATCAACGGCTATGCGATGGGCGGTGGACTGGAGTGTGCGCTCGCGTGTGATATCCGTATCGCAGAAGCGCACGCCCAGATGGCACTGCCAGAGACAGGTGTGGGATTACTGCCCTGTGCAGGCGGTACGCAAAACCTACCTTGGCTAGTGGGTGAAGGTTGGGCCAAGCGCATGATACTGTGCGGTGAGCGCGTTGATGCAGAGACCGCATTGCGTATCGGTCTGGTTGAAGAGGTCACGGCAAAAGGTGAAGGTTTGCAAGCCGCTCAAGATTTGGCAAAAAAAGTCGCTAAGCAATCACCCGTCGCCGTCAGTTATTCTAAAGCGCTGATTCAAGCGGCTAGAGACACGCCACCTGCGCAAAATCTTATTCATGAGCGTGAAGCTTTCGTTAAGCTATTTGACACAATGGATCAGCGTGAAGGGGTGCAAGCCTTTTTAGAAAAGCGTCAACCCAATTGGCAAAACAAATAAGCATTGCTTAACATGCTTGGGTCATAACACTCATGACATTATTTAACTTTTTAACTTTGTAGGTCACTTTTATGACAGCAGCTACCGACGACACCCAAAACTCTTCGAACAATACCGAGCAAGAGGCATCTGTATTGTTCAATACTGAACCAACAGATTGCGGACATCTAATCGGGATAATGACACTTAATACCCCAAAATCGCTTAATGCGCTCAGTGTTGATATGTGTCAACTGCTAGCAGCGCAGTTAGAGGAGTGGCAAGCGGATGACCAAGTAGTGGCGATTGTGTTAAAAGGTGCAGGCGATAAGGCCTTTTGTGCAGGCGGTGATATTCGTAAGCTCTATGACAGTATGTCTACTAGTGCGCCGATACCAAACCCTTATGCCACTGAGTTTTTCAGTCACGAGTATCGTCTATATCGTCAAATGCACTTTTACTCAAAACCATTAATACTTTGGGGTGATGGCATTATCATGGGCGCCGGTATGGGGCTGATGGCAGGATGCAGTCATCGTATTGTCACTGAGCGCACACGTTTTGCTATGCCTGAGATTACCATTGGCTTATTTCCTGATGCCTCAGGCAGTTGGTTTTTGCAGCGAATGCCCGCCAAAACAGGTTTGTTCTTAGGCTTGACTGGCGCGATGTGTAACGCCAATGACGCGCTGTTGGCCAACCTAGCAGAGTATGCTGTTGCAAGTCATGATTATGATGCTGTCATACAACGTCTTAAGCAGAGCGACTGGCAAACGCTCGATAGTGCCAGTAGTTCAAACAAGTTCCATCATAATAGTGCGCATAGTATCGTCGGCCGTGCACTTGCTGAGCTGCCAGTAGCCGAGTTGTCTGATAGTAAGCTTGCGACCTACTGGCAGCCTATCCAAAAATTGATGAACAGTGGCGGTTTGGCAGATATCGATGCATTGCTACAAAGTGATGAAGCGCTAGTACAGTTAAATAAAGACTTTTCAGAAGACAGTTGGACTCAGCGAGCAGTTGCAACCTATCGTCATGGTTGCCCAGTGACAGCAGCGTTAACCTACGCGCTGTATCACAAAGTCGCTGATTTGTCGATAGAACAAGTTTTATATTTAGAAGCCAACGTGGCGGTACATTGTGCAGCCAATCCTGATTTCAAAGAAGGTGTGCGTGCATTATTGATTGATAAAGATAAAGATCCGCAGTGGTCGCGCTCGTTGGCAGACTGCGTAAGTGTAGAAGGCCAAGCGTATATCGATAAGCACTTTGCCAATCCTTATCCAAAAGGTGAGCACCCTCTAGAAGATTGGTTGGGTGAGGAAGCTTTGGGCAGTCAGTATGTGCGCTAATTATCTACTAACAAATATTGTCAAATAGTATGTAGCAATGGCTACATCATAAATCATCAAGGAGTGATGAGATGGGTACAAAAGATACAGTGATGATGGATAATAACTCTAAACCAAATATTGCCTTTATTGGGCTTGGTAATATGGGTGCGCCTATGGCAGAAAACTTATTAAAGGCAGGATATACACTTTCTGTCTTTGATTTGTCTGATGCAGCAACCCAGCGCCTAGAAAAAGCAGGTGCTCGCGTGGCACAGAGTCCTAAAGATGCGGCGAGCAATGCTCAAGTTGTCATTAGTATGCTGCCGGCGGGTCAGCATGTGCACTCTGTGTATCTGGGCGATAGTGGCGCTAATGGTCTGCTGGCAGAATTACCAAAAGGCACGCTTGTGATTGATAGTAGTACAATAGCGGCTGCTGATGCTAGGACAGTGGCAGACGCTGCAAGCCATCTTGGCATCGACTTTTTGGATGCCCCCGTGTCTGGCGGGACAGGCGGGGCGATTGCTGGTAGCTTGACCTTTATTATTGGTGGTGATGACGACGCTTTTGCCAAAGCTGAGCCGATACTCGCTGTAATGGGGAAAAATATTTTTCATGCAGGCGAACATGGTGCAGGACAAGTTGCGAAGATTTGCAACAACATGCTGTTAGGTATCCTAATGGCAGGCACGGCAGAGGCGATTAATTTAGGGGTGAAGAACGGTCTAGATCCCAAAGTATTATCAGATATTATGCTACAAAGCTCAGGCCGTAACTGGACGTTAGAGGTCTATAACCCTTATCCGCAAGTCATGGAAAACGTTCCCTCTAGCAATGGCTACCAAGGTGGTTTTATGAGTAAGCTGATGCAAAAAGATCTCAATCTTGCCATGCAAACGGCAAAGGATACTCATGTAGACACGCCAATGGGTGCCAAGGCAACAGAATTATATGCCACGCATGCGCTTGAGAACGGTGATAAAGACTTCTCTAGTATTATGGGCCGTCATGATGCCTCGGTATTGTTTTAGAATTACCTTAGAAATAACGACTCATATACTCAATCACTCTTACTATCGTGAATAGTGAGGACTGATTAAAGAGGGCTTGTTAGATGAAAAAAGGTTCATGCTACATTTATAGCATGAACCTTTTTTTATTTGATCATAGTAATGAATGAGCAATGACTCTATTAGCTTTGTAAGTCATACACGAGAGCTTGAATATCTT
>MDSV01178434.1_pt1 | contig 14035 bp, 10 predicted proteins | sample 810851 | NCBI WGS metagenome assembly MDSV01 (sample SAMN05326640, study PRJNA326480) | marine metagenome | isolation source: seawater | place: Atlantic Ocean: North East | collected 2012 | reverse complement strand
TTAAGAGAACTTTCAGATAATAGAAAACCTCTTGCAGTATATGCTGCACTACATCCAAAGATCCATTCAGGGCAATACATTTTAAATATATCTCCTTAACTTGATAAAAAAAGATATAAATTAATTATTACAAAACAATTATCTTTTCAAGATATTTGTATCATTCATTTTATAAATGTTGTTTTTTTAAACAAAATTTATTTTTTTATACTGCTCCATCCATCTAAGATATCACTGATTATTTCAATAACTTTGTTAATAGCTTCAAAATCTTTTTTTGAAAAACTTTTAATAACTGTAGTTCTACAAAATTCATATAAATCAAATAAGTTTTGAGCAATTTCACCACCTAATTTAAAATCTAAGCTAGATTGTAAAATGTAAATAGCCGTTAAAGATTTTGAGAAACATTTAGATTTTATTTCTGGTGAGTTTTTATTATCTTCCAGACAAAATGCTAAAGTAGTTAAATTTTTTTTTAATTCACACAAAATTTCTTTTATAACTCCATGTGAATTATTATTTTCAACTTTATTATTAATTTCATTTTGTAAATAATTTTGAACAGGTAGTGAATGATTCATAAAAAAACTCATTATATTTAATTGTATTTGACTGTTAAAATTTTATACGACCAATTAAAAATAATTTTAATAAATTTTATTTTTTATTGAAAATATTACCTTTAATCTTTCTATTTGACTTATTTTTAAACAACATGAGCGTAATAGATCATAGATCTATCTCATCACAAGATAATATTAAACAGCTCAAAAAAATATTAATTCTTTTATTAATTTTGTATAGTTTTAAGATTATATCATTAAATTTTGACATAGTAATAAACAATATATCTTTAATGTTTGAATAATATACTTATTATATATTAAATTATTTTTTAAATACTTAAATAAAATCAATGTTTAGTTTCATTACTTTTTATTCTGTTTCCAATTTTCTAATAAAATTCCCATCATTAATAAATCATGAAATTTTCCATTTCTAAAAATTGCTTTCTTTTGCTTACCTTCTTCTTTAAAGCCAAGTTTTTTATACATAGATATAGCAGGTAAATTACTAGATAAAGTCTCTAGACCAAGTCTATTAAAACCGTGGTTGTTAAATAAGTATTCAAAAAAATAACTATATATTTCTTGTCCATAACCTTTTCTTCTCAAATCATGAACAACATCCGCTCCTACATATAAACTTTTATTCAAATGATCTATTCGATCAAGTCTAAAAATACCTACGAGGTTATTATTTTTTCTTAATCTAACAGTATATCTTTTTGAAGTATTTGATAAAGAAAGAGATGAAAACCATTTTTCTTGCTGAAGTTCTGATATATGATTTATGTCAGTTAAATTTAGTAAAGTACTATCTTCATTATGGAAAATCCTTAATTCTTCGATATCTGATTTTTCCATTATGTAAATTAATAATCTATCAGTTCCATTTTTATTATTCATATTACTTTAAAAATACTATTTTGTTTATTTGCATAACCCTAATTTATTTTAAAAATATGTTTCATACTTTTTTATAAAATCAATTTATAACTTGATTACTTAAGGTATTGACTCTTGAAGCAACGTATTCACAATTTTCTTTTGTTAACCACCAACCACAAGGCAAGGAAATTTGATGGTCGCTAAATTTTTTCGTTCCTGGAAGACAAGTTTCGTAGTCTTTAAATGCAGTGTATTTATGATTTGGAAGATGAACTAAACCTGCACCAATTCCTTCTGCAATTAATTTTTCTAACAATATGTCTCTTTCAATTTTATTTCCTTTAAAAATACATGTGAAAACCCAGTATGTAGAAACTGATTCATTTGGAAGTTTAATTGATTGAATTACGTTTGAATTTTTAAAGGCCTTATGATAAATATTGGCATTTCTTATATTTTTTTGAATTAGGTTGTCTATAAAATCTAATTGAACAAGTCCAATTGCTGCAGATATATTGTTCATATTGAATTTGTAACCAACGTGATCTTTGTCAATATCTGCATCCCATTTTTGACCCTTCCACTCTCCTTTGTCATTTTTTACACTATCTCGGTCATAGCCAAACCATTTTAATTTTCTGGCAGATAAATAATCTTCTTCATTTTTACATACTAATGCACCACCATCACCCGTTGTTAAATGTTTAATGGCTTGAAAAGAATAGGTAGTGAAATCTGCAAAATAAGATAAATCTTTGCCTTTGTACTTTGATCCAAAAGCATGTGCAGAATCTTGAATAATTTTAATATTATATTTTTTACCAATTTTGTAAATTTTTTCGACTTCTGCTGGATTTCCTCCCCAATTTACAAAAGAAATTGCACAAGTTTTTTTAGTAATTTTTTTTACAATATCTTTAGGATCTATTGATCCAGTTTCAGAATTTATATCAGACCAAACAATTTTACCTCCTAAATTAAGTATTGGTGTGTTTGAAGCCACACAAGTCATTGAGGAGCATATTACTTCTTTTCCAGGTTTTACACCTGCTAATCTATAAGCAATTGTTAATGCACTAGTACATGAATTAACGAGTATCAAGTTTTTTACATCTAGATAAGATGATAGTTTATCTGAAAATTCTTGAACTTCTACACCTTCATTTAAAAAACCTGATTCGAGAACTGTTTTTATTTTTGTTATAACATCATCGACTGGCATATGAACTTTAAACATTGGAAATTGCATAACAAACCTTTCAATTAAATAATTAACTAAAGATTAATTGCAAAAAAAATGCCAAAATTTTTGAAAATTTGTTGATCGTAAACATTTAATAAAATAATTAGAGAAGTTCTAAATTTACCTAAAATTTCTGATCAAGGTTCAAAAATTTCTGGGGTCAGTTTATATAGATTGTTAAAGCGATATATCTTAAATTAACCGGCACGTTTATTGCAAACTCCAAGTGAGCTGTTTCAATATTTTATCGAAGATGTTCAAAAATAGGGGATAATAATGAAAGTTAGTACCAAATTACTCAATCAAAAGCAGCCTAAAAACTTTTCATCTTTAAATGAGAAAATTAAAAAAATTCAAAATAAGATTTTAACTGGAGAAAATTCTTATAATTTTATTACTAACAATTCATCTTCCAACAATTTGTTTAACCTCGAATATTATGATAAATTTATAAAAGAAGCCATAGATAATGGTTACTCTTTTATGACCTTAAAAGAATTCTTCACTAAAAGACCAAAGAATTTAAAAATTTTTATCTTAAGACATGATTTAGACCAAAAACCTCATAGTTTAGAAAATATGCTTAATGTAGAAAGAAAATATAGTGTAAAATCTACAATTTTTGTAAGACCACTTACTAATGAATATAATGTTTATGGATATAATACCTTTAAAATGCTTATGAATGCTCAAAAAGAAGGTTATGAAATTGGCTTGCATACAAGTTTTGTTGAATTTTCAATAATTAATAAATTAGATCGTATTAAAGTATTAGAAACTGAATTAAATATATTAAGAAATCATTTTGAAATTTCGGGCATTGCTCCACATAGAGATCTAAATTATATGTATAATTCGTTACCTGAATTAGAAAAAAATTGGTCTCTAATTAAAAATAAGTTTGATCTAATGTACCAAGGCTATGACAAATTATTGTTTGAAAGTCTTACATATGTAAATGAAGGTTTTAACCCACATTTATGTTGGAGAAATATCACACCTGAAGAAGCTATGAAAATGAAACAATCAATTTACCTTAATACTCATAGTCATTGGTGGTTTAAGGATCAAGCTTTTGAACATTAAAGGAACTGATAATATATTATTTTGTGCCTATAGAGATTGGGGTATTAAAGTATTTAATAATTTTAAAAAAAAAAATAACTACAATTTTTTATTAGCGAAAAATAAAGATGAATTTAACCAAATTCTTATAAAACACAAACCAATCATAATTGTTTTATTAGGTTGGAGTTGGATTTTAAAAAAAGAAATTGTAAATGATTTTTATGTTATTGGAATTCACCCGTCAGATTTACCACAGTATTCTGGAGGTTCCCCAATACAAAATCAAATAATAGACGGGATCTCATCATCTAAATGCACTTTATTTAAAATTTCTCAAGATATCGACAAAGGTCCTATATTGGGTAAAACACATCTTGATTTAGATGGAAATATAAAAGACATCTTCGAAACAATTTACAATGCCTCAATATATTTGCTTGAGGATTTTTTTAGTAAATTTCCAAATATAAATGAAATTAGTCAAAACAATAAGAGCATTCAAAATCACAAAAGATTAAAACCAGAAGATAGTAATTTGTCGGATAAATTGATTAATAAAACTTCCTGTGAAAATTTATATAACTTAATAAGATGCAGAACTGAGCCTTACCCTAATGCTTTTATTAAAGATGAAACGGGTATTTTATATTTTGAGAATGTACGATTTATAAAAAATGAACAAAATTAAATAAATTAATTATTTTTTATCTCAATATTCCCTTATTTTTTTTGTATAACATTTTAATAAAAGCCTCTTCTAAATGATAACAATATGATTTTGTGTCAAATAATAACGAGCCTGGTAAGTTTTGTTTTAATTTCTTCTTGATCTTTTTTAATTTAGTTTTGTTATTGGCTAGTTCAATTGCGATATTGACGTATTCCTTTTTTGATTTCGCAATAAGTTCGTTCATGTTAAGAGCTTTAAGAACACTTCCTGAAACTCTGCTCCCAAAACTATTTCCAAGGCATGTAACTACTGGAAGGCCCATCCTAACTGCATCACTGGTCGTAACACCTCCAGTAAATGGAAAAGTGTCTAAAGATAAATCCATTAACTTTAATCTTGCAAGGTGTTGAGGGGAATCTACATAATCGAGAAAAATGAGTCGATTTGGATCAATGCCTCTTAATTTAATCTCTTTTTTTAAATTTTGTTGTCCTTCATATAATCCCGACGGTAAAATTAAAATACTTTCACTAACCTTATCTAATATTTCAGACCATAGATCAAAGATTTCTGGTGATATTTTATAGAAATTATTAAAGCAACAAAAAACAAATTTTTCTTCAGGTATGCCAAAGTCTTTTTTTGATACATTTTTTTTTGCAACTTCCTTTATTGATTCATTAACTTGCCAACTTGGTAAATATAAAACGTCTTCACAATAATATTTTTTATGTGTTTCAGGAATGAGAGTTTTATCAGCAATGATATAATCATAATAATCTGATCCCATTGAGCCAGCATATAAGTGGGTCATTTGAATTGGAGCTGCTGACATCGCAAAAATCTTAGTACGATGAGGTCCAGTATAACAACATAAGTCTATGGCAATATCAATTTCGTGTTTATTTGAAAGTAAAACTATTTCTTTGTCAGAAAGAGTTTCTACTTCATGAAATTTATCCACCCCTTTTTTTATTCTTTGATGTAAGTCATCGGGTGTCTTTTCACCATAGTAAAAAGCATGTATTTCAAACTTATCTCTATTATACAACTCAAATAATTCGCATACTGAATATCCAATTGGATGGGCTTTAAAATCAGGAGAAAAATATCCTATTTTAATTTTTTTATTTTTATCAAACACTCTTGTTCTATTAGAAATAAAATTTTTCTTATATCTTTTTGAATATAATATAGCAGCTTGTTTTTTAAGTTCTGGATCATCTACAAATGGAAATAAGTTAAAGGGGACAATAGCATCATTACCTTTTTTCATTTGAATTTTCATTTTTTTGATATTCTTATCACGATCAGTCCAGTCACATAAAAAAGCTCGTGAATGTAATGATGTACCTATTAAGTATTCAAGTTCATCATTAAGATTTAGAGCTTTATCATAATATTCGCTTGCTTTATCATATTCATTTTTACTGTAAAACATGTGACCTAAATTCACGTATGCTTCAGCAAATTTTGGATCCATTTCTATAACTTTTTCAAATGCTTTCTTCGCTTTTTCAGGTAAATAAAGTTTTCTATATACATTTCCTAAATTATTAAAAGCTACTTTATGCTCTGGGTTAAGCTCAATTGCTTTAGTAAATTTTTCTAGAGCTTCGTTATTTCTATCAAGTTTATGAAGTAAATTACCATAATTTAAATAAGTGTTCGCTAATGTAGGATCTAAATTTAATGCTTTTTTATAATTTTCTTCTGCATCTTCATACCTAGACAAATCTTGTAAACAATTTGCAAAATTATTTAATAAACCTGGATCATTAGGGTTTAACTTTATAAATCGTTTACATTCAATTAACATTTGATCTGTTTTCTTTAATTTTCTTAACATAGATAAAAAATTTAAATATGATTTTGAATGATGTAGGTTAAGTTCAGAGGCTTTTTTATATATATTTTTAGCTTTATTAAATTCTTCTTTAGACTGAAAGATTGAACCTATATTATTTAAAACATCAATATTTTGAGGATCTAAAATGATTAATCTATTATATATAGAGAGTGCATCATCTAGCCTTTTTGAATTGTGATAGCATGTACCAAGGACTTTGAGACAATTAATATCTTTTGGATTTTCACTTAACATTGAAAGTGCTAATTTTTCAACATCTTCATATTTACAGTTTTTATAAAGATTAATTAACTCATTTATTTTATTTTCTTCACCAAATTTTCGGATTTTTTCGTAAAAATAATTGATCTCATTTTGAGATAAACCAAATGACATGCCTTTTTCTAAAATTAATTCTGCGTTTCTTAAATCTTTTAAATTAATAAGATTATTAATATAACTTATCCAAAATTGTTTTATTTTTGGATTACTTTTTAAAGCACTCTCAAAAAACTTTTTTGCTGTTAAATGATTGTTTAAAGATGTTTCTAATACGCCAAGATTATGATTAGCATCTGAATGGTCGGGTGTTTGTTCTAAAATCACATTATAAAAGTATTTAGCTTGTTTAAAATTTCCTTTTTGTTGTGCTTTTATGCCTTCGTTTAAAATTTCTTTAGTTGATGGGTTCATTTCATTTAAATAATTAATTTATAAGTTGTAATCTGATTTGCAAAAAAGATACCAAAATATAAATTTTTTAATCAATTTAAACGTGCTTTAAGTCAGAAAACAAATAGCACAAAATGAATGAAAAATTTTTATAATAATTATTGTTTTTGATATAATACTTACTGGTTTAATTTTGATGTTAATTTAACTTAGAGCTTGGTTTCCAACTCATGGCGACAGCAAACCATCAAATGCTCCATTAAGGAATGGTTGATATTTCTTCCATTGCTCCGAACTACCTAGATACACTTTTTTTCTAATCTGAAGGTTTGACGCTGTTGCTACGGTTCTGGTATTGTTTTGAGGCGATAGGCATTTTTCATCCCAATCTAAGCCTAGATATTCAATTAGTCGGCGAGTCTCACTATCCTGATTAAATGTCAATTGTTTGTAATCAAGATTGTAAATTCTTTTACTAAGTTTGTTTGTCCAAAACTCAATAAGATTTTCATAAAGACTATAATAACGAATGATGTCATCGAGTGCATAACAGTATCTCAAATTTTTTGATTCAAAATACTGTTTATAATTTGACCAACATACTGCAGCAGGGTTTCTTTTGACGTGTATTATCTTAGCTTCAGGAAACGCCGCAGCAAGCAATCCTATGTAACGGAAGTTTTGTGGCATCTTGTCTGTAACAATCAGATTTCCTTTAGAAACATTTTGTATTTTATTAAGATAGTTATAACGGAAGTTTAGCAAAGATTCATTATTTGCTTCAGTAATATCAGTAGCAATAGCTGCGCCAAATTGAGCTACAAAATTTAACTCTCCTGCTCCAGTGACTTTCGAATGAGAAGAAACTATTTGTTCAACTAAAGTTGTTCCAGAACGCGGCATACCAACAATAAAAATTGGTATCAAATTCTTTGATAATTTTTCAGGTACTAGCGAATTTTGTGCTATCCGAGAGTAGTTAGATTTAATCTGTTTGAAAAGTTCTACATCTTGATTGATATCGTAGTTCAATACCTTTTTACGCAGCACATTACCCTCACTATAATGGGTGTACGCTTGCTCAAAATCCTCTAAATCCTCGCATGCTTTTGCTAAGCCAAAGTTAATATGGCAACGTTGTTCTTCAGAAATATCTTTATTAAGATATAATTTGAGCATTTTTGAATATTGTTCATCCTGTGTATCAAATTTTTTCATCAATGTAAGGAGCCTGTGCGCCTCAGCATGGTCAGGTTTCAACTCTATGGCTCGTTTAAAGCTCCCTTCAGCTTCCTTTAATCTGCCGAGTTCTTGAAGCGTAATACCCAAGTTGCTGTGGACTTCGGCATAGTCAGGCTTCAATACTATCGCTTGGTTATAGCTTGCTTCAGATTCATCTAATTTTCCGAGTTTTTGTAGCGTGGCACCCAAGTTGCAGTGGGCTTCGGCATAGTCAGGCCTCAACGCTATAGCTTTCCTACAGCTTGCTTCGGCTTCGTCTAATCTGCCTAGTTCTTGAAGCAAAACGCCCAAGTTGCTGTGGGCTTCAGCATCTAGAGGAGATAAAGTGACTGCTTTCTGGTTAGCATCTACGGCTTCAGACTTTCTGCCTGTTGCTCCTAATACTGCAGCTAAAACTTTCCAGGCAAATTGATGGTTGGGAAACTCTTGAGTAATGGATACAGCCAGCTTTTCTGCGTCACTAAATTGCCCGTTCTGATAGCGTCCTATAAGGCTATTAAGTAGTTGCTGAGATGGGCTTGTACTATTAACATTTTCTATTTGAATTTTAGGAGCTAGTTGTGCCTCGAGATTATTTAATTTCTCTCCACACAAACCACGCTTTTTTGCCTGCTCGAGGACTTGCTTAGCATTCTCAAACTGGTGTTCTTTTATAAGGGCGTCAATATAACTTAGCCAAAACTGTTCTGTCTTTGGATTGGCTTCGAGAGCAGTTTTAAATAATGGAAGTGCTGCATCGGTTTTATTCACAGATACTGCTAATACGCCTAGATTATGGTTAGCATCATGGTGTGTGGGTTGGGACTGCAAGATAGCCCGATATAAACGTTCAGCATCTTGAAGCTTGCCCTCTTTGTGTGCGGCAATGCCTTGCTGCAGTGCTTGTTCAATCGTTAGTTCCATTAAACTCTCTTAATCTCTGTCTCGAACATGCTAATTTAATTATTCTTTTTTGAGTATATTTTTTTGAAAGCATCTTCAAGATGTTCACAATATAATTTTGAGTTGAACAATAGTGAATTTTGTAAACTTTTCTTGAGTTTCTTTTTCAAAGAGTTAAAAGTTTTTGGATTTTTTGCGATATCTACAGCAATTTCAATATATTCCTTAGGTGTTTTAGCAATCAATTCATTTAGATCTAAAGCAGTTAGAACACTAGCTCCAATTCTACTTCCAAAAGTATTCCCAATATACGTTAATACAGGAATACCCATTCTCAGTGAATCACTTGATGTAACTCCACCATTCAAAGGAAAAGTATCTAAAGAAAGATCCATCAATTTAAATCTGGCTAAATGTTCTGAAGATTGCATGTCTTCTACAAAAATCAATCTATTTGGATCAATGCCTCTTGATTTTATTTCATTCTTTAAATTTTGAATTGTTGTCTGATTTTCTGAAATCAATAACAAAACACTTTTTTGAACTTGATTTAAGATTTGTGACCATAAGTTAAAAGCTTCAGGCGTTATTTTATATGAACTATTAAATGAACAAAAAACAAATGTATCTTCAGGTATACCAAAATCTTTTTTTGTCATAATTTTTGTTGAAACTTCTTTTTTTGAATCATTAGCTTGCCAGCTTGGTAAATATAAAATATTTTCACAATAATATTTTTTATGTGTTTCAGGTATTATAGTTTTATCTGCAATTATATAATCATAATAATCTGTTCCCATAGTTCCCGCCCATAGGTGGTGAACCTGAATTGGAGCTGCTGACATTGCAAATATATTTGTCCTGTGTCTTGCTGTATAACAACATAAATCTACAGCTATATCAATTTTTTGATCATTAGCGAGTAATACAACTTCTTTATCGGAATAATGATAAATTTCATGGAATTTATCTACTCCTTTTTTAATTCTAAAATATTCTTTATCTTGTGTTTGGATACCAAAGTAAAATGCGTGTACTTCAAATTCTTCTCTATTATGATTTTCAAATAATTCTGATACTGAGTATGCTATAGGATGCTTCCTAAAATCAGGTGAAAAATATCCTATTTTAATTTTGTCATTATTTTTAGAAGTTCTGGATCTATTAATGATAAAATTTTTAGGAAAGTCTTTAGAGTAGATTTCAGTATTTTGTTTTTGGATTTGCGGATCATCTATCAATGATATTACAGGAAAGGGTGTAACAACTTTTTCTTTATTGTAAATTTTTTGTACAAGATTTTTAATTTTATCTTTTCGATTTGTCCAGTCACAAATTTTTGAATGTGAGAACAAGGTTGTGCCCATTAAATTATCAATTGTATCATCTAATTTTAAAGCATAATCATAATTATAAACTGCTTTTTCATAATGTTTATGATCGTAATATATATTTGCTAGGTTAAAATAAGCTGGTGCGAAATTAGGATCAATGGAAATGGCTTTATTAAATAATCCTTCAGAATAACTTTCTAGTTCGAACTTTCTATAAACATTCCCTAAATTGTTATATGCTTCAACTTGCTTAGGATCTAATTCAATAGATTTATTATATATTTTTATAGCCATAGAATCTTTATCCAGTTTCTGAAGTAAATTTCCATAATTTAAATGTATTTTTGAGGATGAAGGATTAATTTCTATTGCTTTAAGATAAGCGGTTTCAGCTTCTTCAAATCTATACAATTTTTGAAAGGCTTTTCCAAGATGACTAAATAGGTCAGCATCATTTGGATTTAATTTAATTAAATTTTGACATTCAATTAACATTTCCTCAGTTTTGTTCAATTTTTCAAGCATAGATAAGATATTCAAATATGATTTTGAATTTTGTGGATTTAATTTATATCCCTTCCTATAAACTTTTTCTGCTTCCTTATAATCTTTTTTTAAACTTAAAATTAATCCTATATTATTATAAACATCTGAATTTTTATCATCCAACTTAACTATTTTGTTATAAATGGACAGAGCAGAATTTAATTTATTTAAGTTATGATATGTTTGAGCTAATATTTTCAAATAATTTATATCTTCAGGACAATTATTTAAGAAATTAATTGCTAGTTGTTCTACTTTTTCGTACTCACCATTTTTATATAATTTTATTATTAAATTTAAATTATCACTCGGGTTAGTAGAATAAATTATTTTTTGAAAATCATTAATATCATTTTCAGAAAATCCAAAAGACCTGCTTTTTTCTATAACTAATTTAGCTTCTTCCATTCGATCTAATTTAATAAGATTTAATAAATAACTTATCCAAAACTGTTTTTTATTTGGATTATCATTAATAGCTTTTACATAAAATTGATTAGCTAAATAATGATTGTTTAGATAAGTTTCTACTGTTCCTAAATTATGATTTGCATCTGACTGATTAGGAGTTTTTTTTAAAATAAGATTATAAAAATGTTTAGCCTTTTTTAAATTTCCATGTTTAAAAGCTAAGTTTCCTTTATCAAGAATTTGAGATGAAGTGAGTGGCATAATAATTCTGTATAAATGTTTCGGATTATGAGCAATATATATGCCAGAATTTGGTCAATAACATTTCAGAAGTTCTACATTTTTTTATTTAGTAGCAAGAAGGCTAAACATTATTTTTCAAGCAAATTGTATCCAACCTGTAGCAATGTACTTACATCCTTGCTTTACAAGTTCTCCGGAATGAGCATGAGTCCATTCAGCAGGCCAAATTATAGTTTTTCCTTTTTGGGGTTTGACATTTATATCATAATAATGGAATGCGGTTTCTCCACCTTCTTCAACATCGTTTAGATAAGTCATGAAAGCCAAAACTCTGTGCATAGTCGCGTAACTACCTCTCTCAGTATGAACAGCACTGAAATGCCCCCCAGGAGAATACTTTTGTAAATTGAAGGTACCTATTTCCATACCTTTTATTGTGTTCAAAAAAGGCCACTGTTCTTTGTAGTCATTAAAACAATTTACAACATTATTTATATAAGTATTGAAAATCTTATACTTTTCTTGTTCCAATTGTTTGGGTTTAATAGGGATATCCGTTGTTTTTTTTTGACTTTCATCTACTCCTCCCCCTATGACGCCAGCGCTTTGCTTTACTGGATTTTCTTCAAAAAAATTTACTATTTCATCACACATCTCTGCGTCTTTAAGTATCCAAGAGCCAATAAAATTTGGAGTATTAGAGGTATTTGAAATTTCAATTCGTTGTATCATTTTTGATTATCCTTTTTAATAAATGTTACTTATAAACTGATACTGCCATCATTTTTTTGGATTAAAGATCGACCTTCTTTAAACTTACCAATCTTTAACAAACATTCACCCATCCCAGCACTTGCTTTTGAAAAGTCTGGATTTATCTCTAAAGCTTTCTCGTAAGCCCTTAAAGCTTCCTCGGGTTTGCCTTGGCCTTTAAGAACAGTACCTATGTTGTTATATGCCTCAGCATAATCAGCTTTGATGGTTAGGGCTTGTTTGAAAGCAGCTAAGGCTTCCTCGGCTTTGCCTTGGCCTTGAAGAACAGTACCTATGTTGTTGTAGGCTTTAACGAAATCAGGTTTTAACTTTATTGCCTGCTCATATTTTACTTTAGCTTCTTCGAATTTTCCCATTTCATGGAGTGTGATGCCGAAGTTATTATAAGCTTCTGCAAAGTTTGGTTTCAACTTTATCGTTTGCAAATAACTTAGTTCAGCTTCTTCGAATCTTCCTATTTTGTGGAGTGCAACACCCAAGTTATAGTGGGCTTCGGCAAAGTCTGGTTTCAAGGCTATCGCCTGTTCATATTTCACTTTAGCTTCTTCGAATTTTCCCATTCCATTTAAAACATCACCTAAATTACTGTGTGCTTCTGCAAAATTCGGCTTCAATTCTATAGTTTGGGCATAGCTTGCTTCAGCTTCTTCATATCTTTCTAGTTCTACCAGCATAACACCTAAATTGTAATGGGCTTCGACAAAGTCTGGTTTCAGCGCTATCGCTTTTGCATAACTTGCTTCAGCTTCTTCTACTCTTCTTAATTCTTTTAAAGTAACACCCAAGTTGTAGTGTGCTGCAGCATCTTTTGGCGACAAGGCGATAACTTTTTTGTTAGCAACTAGAGCTTCAGACTTTCTGTCAGTTTGTCTTAAGACTGCGCCTAATATTTTCCAGGATAATACGTCGTTAGGATATTTATGAGTGATGGATGCAGCTAATTTTTTAGCTTTATCTAAGTGTCCAGCCTGAAAATGCATTAATAATTTATTTATTTGTTGATCAGATGGTTTTATATTACTTATATTTTTTCCTTCATTTGTGGAAGCTATATTTGCTTTCAAGGTATTTAATATTTCTCCATTAACACCTTGATTTTTGGCCTGATTAATAACTTCTTTGGCATTATCAAACTGTTTTTCTTTAATTAAAGCATTAATGTAACTGACCCAAAATTGTTCTATCTTTGGGCTGGCTTCCAGAGCAGTTTTAAATAGAGATAATGCCTCATCATTTTTATTTACAGATACTGCTATCACGCCAAGGTTATGATTTGCATCTGAATGATTTGGAAAGTCTCTTAAAATAATTTTGTAAAATTGGTTGGCTTTTTTAAAATTACCTCTTTTAAAGGCCAGGTTTCCTTTATTAAGAATTTGATGAGGAGAAAGTACCATAGTAAAAAACTTGTTAAAATATTAATACCTTCAGCAATATTTGTGCCAATAAATGTTAAGTGATAATCCTTAAAAGTAGTGATATTCAAAATACATCTATTTTAATTTTTTTCGATGTTATTTATGTCATCTGAAATTTCTAAATAAGCAGCTAAAACATCATTTTCAGAAATTATTCCAATAAACTTTTTATCATTTTTATCAATAATTGGTATACTTTCTCCAACAAAATTAGATAACTTTTTTATAG
>MDSV01121749.1_pt1 | contig 14035 bp, 11 predicted proteins | sample 810851 | NCBI WGS metagenome assembly MDSV01 (sample SAMN05326640, study PRJNA326480) | marine metagenome | isolation source: seawater | place: Atlantic Ocean: North East | collected 2012 | reverse complement strand
CGGGGAGGGACTTGAACCCTCACGCCTTACGGCACCAGAACCTAAATCTGGCGTGTCTGCCAATTTCACCACCCGAGCAAAAAAATAATAGTAGTCCATAAGTCGTGCTTTTAATGATCTGTCAACTCTACGCTATCTACGCCGCAACAAATTTAGTACTTTAAGTTGTCATCGTAGCTATAATTGCATCGATTGATTGGGACCGCTTAATCTGCTCTCTGGTACGTTCGGACCGGCAGTTACGAGCAATATCTGCAAGTGTAGCTAAGTGGCCTTCATCATCTCCAACTGGACTTAATAAAAAGAATACGAAGTCGATGCCATCTTCTTGTCCCTGTACCTGTAATCCTTGATTTAGTTTGGCGACAAAACACACCCTAGTTTCCAAGCCATCGCAATGTGCATGTGGTATTGCTATTCCATGACCCATAAAAGCAGGAAAGACTTTTTGCTGCGCATTTAAATTGGTTAAAATACTCTCCTTTGATATTCCATCGATTTTTTGACCTGCAAGATCTATCAATTGTCCATATAGGTCTGGTATGGATTCAATGTGAAGGGTCGCGTAATCGCCGTTTTGTAGGGCACGCAATAAGAACCCTTTTGTACGGCGTAGACATAGTACCTCTTGCTCTTCTTTAGCTACGTCTTTGAGTGCCGCGTCATTGGCAATTACTTTTATGGATCGTCCGCGTCGCACGAACAGGGGGTGCCAATCACCAGAGGGTAGGGTTTTACCACTTTTCCAAGTAACAACTTCAAAACTACTCTCTCCTTGCATTAGCTCAGTTCCAATAACTGACGGACGGGTGAGATCACCGAATGCAGACTGGCCGGTAATTTGATCCTCTGCGTGTGGACTGTCTTGAGGAATCCATCCATAGACTTTCTCATTGTCTAAAATTTCCGCCCATCTTTGCATTAAAATTTGATTAAATTCGATGTTATCTGTCAGTGCGAGTACATATCCTGTACCAAAAAGTAACGGTTCTTCTTCATAGAGCTTTTCTGCCTCCATACCATCGCAGTTTAGCGCTATGAGTCCTTCTCGTTTAGCTAGAGATACATTTCGTGCATTCGTATCGAGTAATATTACCGACAGCTCATCCTCGCGCGTTAGCCTTTTTGCTAATTCACGTGCAAAGTGATGGGCGCCTATAATCACCCAGTCATTCGGAGCAGGGCGCTGAAGTCGGAGTAGGCGTGCGACCAATCCTGAAGACAGTCCTTGAATGAGTACAGTTGCGCAAATTACCGAGTATACAAATGACTCTATTAAGGCTGGATAGGTACTATCTGGATTTTTGGCTGCTAGTGAAAGCGCAAATAAGGAAGCCATGGATGCAGCAACTACTCCACGCGGAGCTACGTAACTGAGTAGTACACGCTCACGTACCTTCAGCGGTGTCCCCCAAGCAGAAGCAATTACGCTTAATGGGCGAACAAATACTATAACTGATAATAATACCCAACCGCCACCTAAGTCGAAGAAATTTTCGAACTGATCGATTCTTAAGCGCGATACAAGAAGTAAGAATAGTAGACCAATCAGCAAATCGACAATTTCTGCCTTAAATGCCTTTATTTCGCGAAGTTGCCTGGGCTTTTTAAGGCCTACAATAAGCCCCGCTACTGTAACTGCTAATAAGCCAGCCTCGGGTCGTATGAGCTCGGTTAAACCAAAAATCAACATCGCGCTAGCTAGAGCAAAAGCATTCACAATGTTATCTGGCACTAAACTGCGATGCATCGCAAAATAGATGCCATAGCCGCCCATACCTCCTATTGCAGCCCCACTAATGATTCGAATCAAGAAATTTGGTATGGCTACAGTGCCACCACCTTCAACGACCCATTCGTAGCATAAAATGGCTACAAATACACCGATAGAATCAATCAAAACGGCTTCCCAGTGCAAGATGCTACCCAAGCGTTGTTGTATTCGAATACGTCGCAGTAGCGGAACGATCACCGTAGGACCAGTGACGATAATAAGACTGCCCATGAGCAGCGCCATGGAAGGGGTCGTATCAAAAATATAGAAGACAGTAAGTGCTGATCCTATCCAAGTAATCAATACTCCGATCGTTAAAAGGCGGCGTATTACTGTGGAAGTTTGACTAAAGCCTTTTAGGTCCAGTGTAAGTCCACCTTCAAATAATATAAGTGCGACTGCTAAAGAAACAACAGGAGGTAGAAAATCTCCCAATGCGTCTGCATTGAGAATGCCTAATCCTTCTGCACCAAATGCAAAACCACCTAGTAAAAGTAGTACAATAGTCGGTAAGTGTAGCCGCCGGGCTAGTACCGTTAAGAAACAGCCTGCCGCTATAGCTAGGCACAGTGACCATAGGGCATTTTGACTATCGAGTGTGGCGATACTGAGCATCGATCCTTGGTATTACTAAATTATAGTGAATGCCAATCGCATAAAAAAATTACTCTTCTATCTCGTGGCACATGCCTAGCGCTGGGGATACATCACTTGTTTTACCAATAATTTCTGCTGGAACGCCTGCGACACTTGTATATGCAGGCACATCTTTGAGTACTACGCTGCCAGCTCCAACCTTTGCACAGGTGCCAATTTCGACATTTCCGAGAATTTTTGCGCCAGCACCGAGCAAGACGCCAGAGCGTACTTTCGGGTGGCGGTCGCCACGATCTTTACCAGTACCACCCAAAGTAACTTCATGTAAGATAGAGACATCTTTTTCAATTACTGTCGTTTCACCTGCGACAAACCCAGTTGCATGGTCGAGAAGAATGCCACAGGCTATTTTTGCTGCCGGGTGTATATCGACGGCAAATGTTTCTGCAACAAGGCTTTGAAGATAGAGCGCAAATTCGCGCCTATCATAGCGCCAAAGAAAGTGAGCGACTCGGTAACAAACTAAAGCCTGAAAGCCTTTGAAGTAAAGTAGGGGAGTCAGCACATCGAGGCACGCAGGGTCGCGATCACAGACTGCCTGCATGTCACACGCAATTTGTCGTAATATATCAGGATCGCTGGCAAATGCTTCTAAGAAAGTAGCGTGCAATACATCAACTGAGGCCGCATGGTTGGCGAGTTTACGAGTGGTTCGATATGCGATGCACTCTGCAAAAGAACTGCGCTCTAGGACTGTTTCGTTGCACAGTGAAGCTAAACCTGGTTCACGCTTGATAATCGCAGTCGCCTGTTCACGCAACTCAGACCAGTACTTATCTATATTAATTGTAACCATAACTATACGTTAATGCATATAAAACTTAATAAACACATTTTATATTGATGCGAGATCAAAGGATTCTTGCAAACCTAATACGATAATCTTTAACCATCATATAGATTAGTTTATTTGTATTATATATGATTCTTAAAATTATATTTTATATTCAGACTTAAATCTAATAGTGTAATTAATTAGAAATACAAAAATTATGAGCAAGGGATTACTTTTCTCCGGCCAAGGCGCACAAACTGTTGGAATGGGGCATTCGCTCTACAAAAACTCAGCCATTGCTCGAGAGTTATACGATAAGGCAGATGACATCCTTGGCTGGAACTTTAAAAGTGTTTGTTTTGAGGGTCCCGAATCTGTTCTTACGGAAACAAAAGCCTGCCAACCAGCGCTCTATGTACATGGCTATGCTTTATTTTCCATTCTGCAAGAAAGAGGCCATTTAGACGACTTAACTGCCGTCTGCGGACTAAGTCTTGGTGAATTAACTGCACTTGCAGTCGCACAGGTATATGACTTTGAAACTGGCTTACGATTAGTTGCCGAGCGAGGGCGGCTCATGCAAGAAGCATGCGATACAACCGAGGGTGGTATGGCTGCAGTGATCGGAGGAACTACAGATGAAGTACAAATATTTTGCGATGAATTAGGCATCGAAATCGCCAATCTTAATTGTCCGGGACAAATTGTCATTTCTGGCAATAAGCATCAAATCATCGAAGCAGTAACTGCGTCAAAAGGGCGATTTAAACTATGTAAACTGCTTAATGTGGCGGGCGCCTATCATAGCAAACTCATGCAGTCAGCAAGTGATACATTCGCTGCGTTTATCAAAGATTTTAATTTTAGTCCTCCAAGGTATGCCACCTATACAAATGTAACAGGAGATCGCGTTGAATCTGGGCAGGCAATTAAGGATGCACTTATAAAACAAATTGTTTCTTCTGTCCGCTTTGAGGATTGTTTACGTAATGCTGCAAATGACCATTCTTTAACTAAGCTCTACGAGTGCGGGCCTGGTAAAGTACTTACTGGATTTGCAAAACGTATCGATAAATCTCTGAAAGTGACACCTTTTTCTGAGTACGAAGAGTTGCCTTTGTGATCATTCGTAAAGTCCTAATTAGTCAAATAACTGCACTGGATTGGTCGACGAAGTACACCTGCTACTATACACTTAAGATCCGTGATTGATTTTTCCAATTGTGACGTGATGGTAGTGCATTTCGCATTCTTAGGATGACTGACCTTAATCATACTCGCAACTTTTGTATCATTGCTCATGTAGATCATGGTAAAACGACTCTATCGGATCGAATATTAGAGCTTACGCAGACAGTGGAGGTGCGTGATATGAAGGAACAACTCCTTGATTCCATGGATCTTGAACGTGAGCGTGGCATTACTATAAAAAGTCACCCCGTTTCGATGATATACACCGCGAAGGATGGCCAAGACTATACTTTTAATTTGATTGATACTCCGGGTCATGTGGATTTTTCATATGAAGTATCGCGTAGTCTGACTGCTTGTGAGGGCGCTATGCTACTAATTGATGCAGCGCAAGGAATCGAAGCGCAAACAGTCGCTAATGCGCAATTAGCAATTGAGCAAGGCCTAGAGATTATACCTGTAATTAATAAGGTGGATCTTCCAGGCGCAGATATTCCGGCAATGCAGCAACAGTTAGAAGATGTACTAGCCATACCTGCAGAAGAAGCAGTTCTCACAAGTGGTAAAACTGGACTTGGCATAGACGATTTAATGGAGGCAGCAGTTACGCGTATGCCAAAACCACGCTGGGCAGATATGGATGGCTTACGCGTGCTAATATTTGACTGTGTCTATGATGCGTACAAGGGGGTCATTTGCTACGTACGTGTGTTCTCCGGAAACGTGCAGGCGTCTGATCAAATTCTAATGATGAGCGATGGCCGAAAATCCCAAGTTAAAGAGGTGGGTAAGTTTTCTCCGCAGATGAGTAAATTAGAGAAGCTTCAAGCAGGTGATGTCGGCTATATTGTGACTAATATACGTGATGTAGCTGATATTAAGCTAGGGGACACTATAACACATACCAATTCACCTGCTGATGAGATGCTTCCTGGATATAAGGAGGTCAGTCCAATGGTATTTAGCGGCATTTATCCAATCGATACCAGTGATTATAATAAGCTTAAAGCATCGATGGGTAAATTACGTTTGAATGATGCCGCCTTTGTCTATCAATCAGAAAACTCGGTAGCGCTGGGCTTTGGCTTTCGTTGTGGTTTCTTGGGCTTGCTACACATGGAAATAATTCAAGAGCGAATACGACGTGAATATGATCTAGATGTAATTTCCACTTATCCTAGTGTGGTCTATAACGTGACGAAAACTGGCGGGGATATGATTGAAGTTCATAATCCAGTTCATCTACCAGATCCTGCAGAAATAGAGTCGATTGCAGAACCTATGATCAAGGCAGCTATTCACATTCCTAGCAAATCTATAGGAGATGTACTTGCTTTGATGAGTGAAAAGCGCGGCATATGTGAACACACTGAAACTATTGATGATACGCGAGTGATGTTAGTGTGTCGTGTGCCACTTAACGAAATATTGGTGGACTTTAATGATCGATTAAAAAGCGTGACGCATGGCTATGGATCTATGGATTATGAAATGGATGGTTACGATTTAGGCAAATTATGCCGCTTGGATTTACTCGTTAATCAAGAACAAATAGACGCTTTTTCCTCTATCGTACACGTCGATAAGGCGGAGGGCAGGGGGCGCGCTTTATGCGGCCGCTTAAAGGAAATTTTACCGCGCCAGATGTTTAAGATTGCTATTCAAGCAGCTGTGGGAGGAAAAGTAGTGGCTCGAGAAACAATCAGTGCGTATCGTAAGGACGTTACTGCGAAATGTTATGGTGGAGATATATCGCGTAAGCGTAAACTTCTCGAGAAGCAAAAAGAGGGCAAGAAGCGCATGAAAAATATTGGCAGCGTGTCGATTCCTCAGGATGCTTTTATCAAAATTCTAAAGACCTCAGATGGCGGCAACTGAGTACTCCATTTGTTGTTAATTGCGCATAAATGAAACTCGCAATTCTTAAGCGCTCCTACTTATTAATTGTCTAAATTTACAAGTTACTAATCTCATGAAAAATCGACGTAAAAAAGCAAAAGAATTACTACATGCTGCCTATAGGGTTAGTAATTATCGTCGTGATATTATAGCTCCAGGTCAATACGCAGCGCTTAAAGTGTTAGTTAAAGAAGTAGAAATCTTACTATATAATAAACAAGAAAATCAAGCAGTACTGAATCCTAAATTGGATCAGTTGGATCAATTGCTGCGCAAAGTGGGAGGTAAAATTTACCCAAAGACTTTTTTAAGTGATAATATAGAAGTCCTATTAGTTGCAGCTATTATAGTAATTGGTATTCGATCATTCTTTTTTCAGCCATTTATAATACCAACAAATTCTATGTATCCCACCTACAGTGGAATGAACTCTATAGTTTACAATGGGGATACTTCACCTAGTCGATTATCTAGGGTCTTAAACAAACTCACACTTGGGGCGCGTCACTATAAGGTAATCGCTAACAATAGTGGAGAAATTGAGCTACTTGTTGCGCAGACAAGTAACGGTGGACAAGTTGTTTTTTATGAGGTCGTTGATGGGCGAAAATGGTTTGGTATTATGCCTACTCGTCTCAAAGAGTATACGTTTTTAGTCGATGAAAAGCCGCACAGGCTTCGTGTGCCACTTGAGTTCGGCCTTGAAGATACTTTAGAAAAAAGCCTACTAAAAAAGTCGACACCAACGAATATCCGTAACTTAGGAAATGGCCTAGTAGCGATAAGTTTTGGGCAACAGGTCAATGTGGGCGATACTTTATTGGAATTTTCCATTACTCTTGGTGATGCCTTGTTTGTGGACCGTTTATCCTATCACTTTCGTAAACCTAAAGTTGGAGATCCTTTCGTGTTTCGCACAAATGATATATTAGAGGCAGTTGGTAGGGCTACCGGAGATTATACGCCAAAGTATTACATCAAAAGAATCGGGGGTGCCGAATACGAGGAAATTGAAATCATTGATGGTACATTGCATGTTAACAATACACCACGCACTGAGGTAGAGGCTTTTGTTAGTAACTCAAAGCAAGTCGGTGAATATAGCGGATATATCAATGAGCGTTTATTGGCCAAGGGTCGTAGTATGCGAGTGCCCGAAAATAGTTACGTTGCATTAGGGGACAATTCTGCAAATTCAGCAGACAGTCGTTATTGGGGCTTTGTTCCAGATCAATCCGTCATCGGTAAAGCGATCTTTATCTATTATCCTTTCACAAAACGCTGGGGACTAGCTAATTAGGTAACTAAGTAAAGTCTATACTTCGCACAATATATATTATGTCTAGTTTTAATTCTAGCCACTGTTCTGAATGCCATAGCTACTTAGTAAGGTCTTAACGACATGGCTGAAGACGCTTTATATAATTGGCTACAATCAAGGTCTACTGGTGTGCAGTTACCGATTTCTTCCTTACCCTCTTTTACTGGCGTCGGTAATTTTGGTTCTAGCGCTTATCGCTTCGTTGATTTTTTAAAGGATAGCGGTATGCGCGTTTGGCAGATATGCCCGCTTGGTCCTACGGGTTATGGAGACTCTCCATATCAGTGTTTTTCTGCATTTGCAGGTAATCCATATTTTATAGATCTAGATCCACTAGAATCGGAAGGCTTACTTTTAAGTGATGAAAGAAAAAGTCTCCAAGAATTATCCAATGAGTTCGTCGATTATGGTACTTTATACAGCTCTTATTGGCCACTTTTAACAATCGCACATCAACGTTTTTTAGCTTCTGGAAAAGATAGTGTAGGCATTTATGGAAGTATACGCCAATTTCGCGAGCAGCAATCATCTTGGATAGAAGATTATGCCTTATTTATGGCTCTAAAAAGTCAATATAATGGTAGTTGTTGGTTGGATTGGCCGACTAAGTATCGAAACTATAATACTGCCTATAACTTAGAGCGTACACAAGAACTCGAAGATGCAATCGATGCTCAAGTGTTTTATCAGTACCTGTTTTATGCGCAATTTGAGCGCCTGCATACCTATTGTAAATTAAATGGAGTTAAAATCATGGGAGACATACCTATTTTTGTATCTCTTGATAGTTCTGATGTTTGGTCCAACCGCGAACTCTTTCAGCTTACGATAAATGGTGAGCCAATAGCAGTTGCAGGAGTACCACCCGATTACTTTTCAGTTGATGGTCAACTATGGGGTAACCCATTGTATAATTGGCCTGCGCACATCAACAGTAATTTTTCTTGGTGGTTGGAGCGTATTGGTAATAATTTAAGCTTTTATGATATTGTACGCCTTGACCATTTTCGTGGTTTTGAGTCTTATTGGTCAGTTTCAGCAAATGAGTCTACCGCCCGAAATGGTAGTTGGAAAAAAAGCCCAGGTATAGAATTATTTAATGCGATACATTTGAAGTTTCCTGAAGCTCAAATTATTGCAGAGAATCTTGGCGTTATCACCGAGGCTGTCGAATCACTACATTTAGCAACTGGATTTCCTGGTATGGCAGTCTTGCAATTTGCATTTGATGAGAATTCATCCAATGCATATCTACCGCACAATCACACAGTTAATAGCGTAGTGTATACAGGTACACATGATAACGACACAACAGTTGGATGGTTTTCTAGTCTACATGAATCAGCTAAAAACCAAGTGCGTACTTACTTAAAAGTTACCGGAGAGACAATCGCAGCGGATCTCGTTCGCTGTGCCCTCTCCTCGGTTGGTCGATTGGCAATCGTTCCTGTACAAGATATTATGAGTCTTGGCACAGAGGCCCGACTAAATACACCAGGCGCAGCTAGTGGAAACTGGCAATGGCGCATCACAAATTCTCAATTAGAAGCGCTACAACTAGAAAGTGCGCAACATTTACGGGAGCTAAATATGCTCAGTGGTCGGCTTTAAGTGCTGCCCTTTTCTAGTTAGCCCACCACCCTATAGCAAACAGGACAGACCAGCAAATAGTACGGTACCAGTTCGTATCTACCAATTTTTTAAGTACTACTGGGCCGGCTCCATCTTGACTAATCGCGCGGTGCAAGGGAATAGAAACAAAATAAGTTAGCATCCAAGTAACACCGACGACACACCCAGATAGTATATGTATGGCACTTGTTTCTTGAGCGATCTGTATGCTAACGATTGTTGTTTGAAGCAGAATTAATGGACCAGCTATCCACGCCATGCGTTCTGAGTATTTAGCATGCCACTGTATTAGCTGTTCAGTAGACATAAATTGAAAAGATGGATAAATAGCCAGTTGTACTATCCAAATTAGAATAAGTAGACTGCAGTCCGATAGATGACGAGCTAGTTCAAGCATCGAGAAGTTAACTTATTTTACGAGGTCCTTAGTATGTAACAATTCTGCAATCTGTATGGCATTGAGCGCAGCACCCTTCCATAATTGGTCCCCTGTTACCCATAAGGCTAATCCATTATCAAAAACCCCGTCTTTACGAATGCGCCCTACTGCACATGGGACTATTTCCGAATAATCTAGTGGCATCGGGTATTTTAGATGTCTTGGGTCATCAACTAACTCTACTCCCTGGAAAGATTGAATGCTAGAATGTGCAGATTGAACGTTAACAGGTCGCTCAAATTCTGCGCTTATTGAAATGCAGTGCGCACGAAGAACTGGCACGCGAACACAGGTGCACGTCACTCGTAAGTCATCAATCCCCATGATTTTTTTACCTTCATGAAACATTTTCATCTCTTCGCGAGTGTAACCATCTTCTTCGAAACTATCCACGTGAGGAATCAGGTTGAAGGCGATTTGGTGAGGAAAGACTTCACGCTTCAAAGGCTCGCCATTGCACCAAGCCTTGGTCTGCATTTCTAATTCCGCTAAGCCAGCGGCGCCACTACCCGATACAGCTTGATAGGTGGATGCTATGAAGCGCTTTAAGCCAAATGCTTGGTGTAAGGGATACAGTCCCATTAGAGTGATTGCCGTTGAGCAATTAGGATTAGCAATAATACCCTTGTGATCATCAATAGCATTTGGATTGACCTCAGGTACAATGAGCGGAACGTTTGGATCCATTCGAAATGCCGAAGAATTATCGACAACTATACAACCGCAGTTAGATGCAGCTTCTGCGAACTGCAAGGATTGACCGGTTCCAGCACTAAAAATGCAGATATCTAACCCAGAAAAACTAGCTTCGGTAGCCTCGTGAATGGTCCATTTCTTACCTGCATACTTGTGTGTTTTGCCTGCTGAACGAGCAGAAGCAAGTAGATGTAACTCACTGAACGGAAAATTCCGTTCGTGGAGTAAACGAATGATTTCTTGACCGACCGCCCCAGTCGCTCCGAGTATGCCTACCTTATATGCCATTTAATTTGAAAGTGGAATACGAGCGTGTAAAACAAAGCTGCATGGTATTGTCAATCTCGCCGACTGCTCAACTACTAATCGTTTCGATCAAATCGCAACGACTCTTTTACCTTATTGATGGAAAACTTGCACAAGAATATACAGTTTCTACTTCGAAAAAACCTAGTAGCTGCGTCGCTAATTCCTATGGTACGCCGACTGGATTACATACAATTGCTACTATGATCGGTTCAGAGCAACCAAGTGGTATGGTTTTTAAAGGACGAGTGCCCACCCAGCACTTCACAAAATTAACAACACAACAGCAGGAAAGTAATCTGATTACTAGTCGCATCATTCGTTTACGTGGCTTGGAACGCGGAGTTAATGTAGGCGATGGATGCGATACCTATAATCGTTACATATACATACACGGTACAAATCACGAAGCACGTATAGGTAGGCCATTTAGCGGTGGGTGCATAGAGATGAAAAATGTTGATATCATTGATTTATTTAAGCAAATAAGTGAAAAAAATTTAGTTTGGATAACGACTAATTAGTAACTAAAAAGTGTTCTATAATAAATTAGCTATCACATGAAACTTCCAACGCACTTTATATTAGTAATCGTTTGGTCAGCAACTGTACTTGCAGCCTTCGCTATTGGCAGAGGACTGCAATTTGCTGTAGATAATGTTATAACTGCTAGTGCAACTAATGAGTCTTCTAATGACAAAAAAAATGATGCATCTAGCCAGCACGGAACTGTAGAATTAGAAAACACAGAAGAGTTAGCCTCGAATACAGACGAGGGCCAAGCTATTTACTATCCAGCGGTCACATTGGAAGAATCATTGCAAGGAGCATTTGCCTTACCGTTTACGGATCCAAGGCGTGCTACTATTATTAAAGATTTATTAGTGCGAATGGCTTCGGATCAACCAGAGCTCGCTTTATTAGAAGCAACTAAGATTTCATCTGTTCGTGACCAAGAACGTGCTATAAACAGTATCCTGCAAGCTTGGGGCGCAACAAACCCAAATGCAGCACTTTCTTGGGCAGATACCCATTCCGATCAAATACCGAAACAGGTCATGAATCGAAAATTAATGGCTATATTTCGCGGTTATGCGCAATCCGAACCTACGGCGGCATTTGCGCAGGCATATGGAATGAAAGAGGCTACCAATGTAGAAAGGCGATTAAAAAATAATATTCTAAGCGAAGTTATTGAGATGCAGGTACGCCAGGGCGGACTAGAGGTAGCTCGCTTAACAGTCGAGGCAATGCAGGATGGTGATACGAAAAATCGCCTGCTTGCAGAAATGGTCGATGAGTGGGCGCAATATGACCCTACTGCAGCGGCTACCTATGTAAATTCATTGGGAGAATCAGCGACAACGTGGATGAAGACCTCTTTAATTGGTGAATGGGCAGAAAGTGATCCGATCGCAGCAGCAGACTGGCTGTCTAATTTAGATGCAGAAGATCCAGCTTTTGGTCGAGGTACCGCTAACATTATTCGAGAATGGTCACAGTATGATTTATCTGCATCAGCTGAGTGGCTCAATACTCTGCCCGCTTCACCGGAACTAGACCGCGCCGTTGCAAGTTATACCTTTCGGGCTGCTCAAGAAGATCCTGCTAATGCGATGAGCTGGGCAGAGTCTATTTCCAACGAAAGAATGCAAGGGTATCTGATGGAGAGAGTTGCAGCCAATTGGAAAGACCAAGACCCATCTGCATTTGCAGGATATTTAGAGTCCGCCGAATTTGGTGAAGAAGTTAGAGAACGTCTAGAAAATGCCACCTATAGAGGTGGTCCAGGTCGTCGCGGTCCATTTCGTTAATACTAATTAGACTACGAATTAGAAATAGAAATAAAAACCTCTTCGAAAGTAGCAATGGCCTTATTCATGAGCTCTAAATCAAAGCTCTCATCGGGCGCGTGTAGATTGTCGATTGGCGTGAACAGTCCAACCATTATGGCGTCTAAACCAGCGCGTTGTTTAAAGTCTGCAATGACAGGAATACTTCCACCTTCACGCAGGTAAATTGGCTCCTTCTCAAAGTTATTAGTAATTGCAGTTGCAACACAACGGAAGGCGTTTGCCAGAGCAAGAGGTTGCTTTTTAGGAGTATTTGATCTGTCCGGTGGGATAACTAAATATGCAGGTGCGACTGCGCCGCGGCGCACTGTTAATTCGACCTGTTTGGGGCATCGTTCCTTAATTGTGGCGATCACCATTTCTTGAATGGTGGTGGGATCTTGGCCGTCCACTAAGCGGCAGGTGATCTTTGCGAACGCTTCGCTTGGTATGACGGTCTTGCTACCCTCTCCTTGATATCCGCCGCCCATACCATTGAACTCCAAAGTTGGCCCAAAACGCACTGCTTCTAATGGAGTTAGGTTTCCGCAAGGTGCAAATGAGGATACGCCTAGCAACTCTTTGTAGCTTTCTAGGGATTCTGGGTATCGGTCCAATTGAGATCTTTCCCAGTCTTCTAGAGGAGCGATACCATCATAAAAACCAGGTATATTGACAGTGCCATCTGTATTGTGGAGTGATGCGCAAATTTCACTAATTGCTTGGAGCGGGTTGTAGACTGCGCCGCCATGAATTCCTGAATGCAAATCTACTTTCGCTCCAGTCACTTTAATCTCTACATCTATGAGACCTCTTAAAGCAGTAGTGATGACAATTTGTTTGTTACTTGGGCTGCCCGTATCAGATACTAACATATAGTCTGCTTGGCTGAGTCGTTCCGCATAATCGTCAAAAAATTTAGGCATGCTCGGGCTACCGATCTCCTCTTCGCCCTCAATGACGTAAGTAATGTTGAGGGGTAAATTAGGATGCTTTTTAAGCACTCTTTGCAGTGCAGTCATGTGCACAATGGTAGGACCCTTATTGTCGGCAGCACCTCGTGCATAGATACGGCCATCTCGAACTTCTGGATCAAATGGGGCGCTACTCCATCGCTCAAAAGGATCTGCAGGTTGCACGTCATAATGGCCATACAGTACCACATGCGGCCACTCAGGATCTCCATGACGCTGCGCAAGTAGAATCGGGTGTAAATTAGTCTTTATATTTTCTACTGAAAACCCCAGCACTTCTAATTGCCCACTAATATAATTGCGAGCGCCTTGCATGCCTTCCGAATAATTTGAATCAGTCGATACTGATGGAAATTTTAAATATTCGATTAATGTAGTAACTGCATCCATGACAATTTGTTAGGAGCTTAATAATTAAGATAATCAAAAAATTACAAACTACTCCACGGGCATTCTTAATGTTTACTGTTATAGTATTCTTGTAGAGCCAAGGGCATTACGTGAGCTAATTGATGTTGCCGCGTAGCATCTGCTGGATG
>MDSV01204147.1_pt1 | contig 14038 bp, 12 predicted proteins | sample 810851 | NCBI WGS metagenome assembly MDSV01 (sample SAMN05326640, study PRJNA326480) | marine metagenome | isolation source: seawater | place: Atlantic Ocean: North East | collected 2012 | reverse complement strand
TGTTTATTCTTTCATTAAAATTTAAAATTGGGTCAAATAAATCAATTATTTTTTCATCAAAAAAATAAAATAAAAAAAAACTCTTTTTTAATAATTTAGATTTAATATTATTAAAATAATTTATAGATGGTGAAACTATTAAATCGGTATTTAAATATCTTTCATCAGAATCAATTTTATTATTATCTAATCTTTGATCATACAAACTTGGAAAATGTAAATCATCCATCCAAAAAATTGTTTTAATATTATTTTGTTTAATTAATTGTAAATATTTAGGAATAGTTAAAATAAAGGATCCATATTTTTGATGTAACCAAAATGTATAATTTTTATATTTTATTATATCAATTTTATCAAAATCTTTTATATCTTTTATTTTTAAAAATTTACAATTTATATTATTATCTTTTAATTTATCTATATTTCTATTAAAAGCATCAATAATTAACATTTTATTATAGTTTATCGCATTATCATTATAATATATTATTAGTAAATTCATATATTATAAAAATAATTTATTTTATATCAATAATGTCTATCATTAATAAAATTTTTGATAAAATATATGTTATCAATTTAGATAAAGATAAATTTAAAAAAAATATGATTATTAAGAAATTTAAATTACATAATATAAAATTTGAATTTTTTAACGCATATAATGGATTTAATGAACCATATATATCAAAATATAAAGAATATAAATCTAAACCATTTAATTGGGAAGGAGCACATAGATACGAAAAAATTAGAAATAAAAAAATGATTAGATCTCCAGGTGCTTATGGATATTTAGTTTCTTGGATTGAAATATTAAAAATAGCAATTAATAATAAATATAAAAAGATTTTAGTTTTTGATGATGATGTTATATTTCATAAAAATTTTGAAATAGAAATTAGATTATTTTTTAATTCAATAAGTAATTCATTTAAGATAGTAAGTTTAGGAGTTAGTCAGCATATATGGTCTAAAATTATTAAAAAACATAGATATTACAATCCAATAGAGTATACAGATGGGTCATTTGCTGTGGGTATAGATTCATCAATTTTTGAAGAGTTATTAAATGATTCTTTAAAATTTAATATATCTTTTGATAGCGGTCCAATTCGAAATATTTATATGAAATATAAACATGAATGTTTTGTTGCATATCCAAATTTAGTAATAGCAGATTTATGCTCTAGTTCAATATCAGAAAAAAGAAGTATGAAGTTATATTCAAATAAATTTAATTGGAATTTAGATAATTTTAATTATATTCCATATTGTAATATTTTAGTAAGTATTATTTTAACTTCATATAATGCAGAAAATACAATTGAACTAGCTATTGAAAGTATTATTAAACAAACCTATAATAATATTGAACTTATTATTATTGATGATTCTTCAACTGATAATACTTTACTAAAAATAAATCAAATAATAAATAAATACGATAAATTTAATATTAAATTAATAGAATTAAAAAAAAATATGGGATGCTATTTTGCTAAAAATATTGGAATAAGATTTTGTAAAGGGGAAATAATTGGATTTCAAGATGCTGATGATATTAGTTTAATAAATAGAATTGAATTACAAGCTAAAGAAATAATAGAAAATGATTATGAAATAGTTGGATCAGAAATAATTAGATGTTCAAATCAAATTACAAATTTAGATAATATATCTAATTACATAAAAAATGAATTAAATAAAAATAAAAGTAGATTCGGTTTAATTACACTATTATTTAAAAAAGAAGTTTTTAAGGATAATGGATTTTACAGAGATTATTATCCTCATAGTATGGATCAAGAATTTATAGAAAGAATATATTTTAATAAAATGGGTAAATTAAGTAATATTCATTGTCATACTTTATTAAGTAATGATGATTATCCAAATTATAAAAAAATTAATAAAACTTTGTATTTATGTCAGCCGATGAAATCTAATAATATTTCTTGTATTTATAATAAAGGAAATAAAAAATATATTAGAGAAAATTATTTAAAAGATATTGAAAATAAAATTTCTATTAATTATATTGTTTGTTTTAAATTAATAAAATTAATACAGGAAAATTTTGGGAAAATTATAATAAATGATGAATTAGATTTATATTATCTAAAATATTTTATAAATAGTTCATCATCGAATGTATTAGAAATTAATCCATTAAGAGAAACAAAAAATTATTTATTATTAACTAAAATAGATTATTATAAATTTAATAGTAATTCATTAAAAGTTTATACAACTAATAAAGATGTATATGAAAAATTTAATTGTAAACCAAAATTTTATAAAATTTTTGAATCTTATAAAGAAAAATATGATAAAGATAAAAATAATATATTAGCAAAAATTTCAAAAAAAAATTGTAATATTTATAATTTTGTTGAAGAAAATAAAATTACACAAATAATTATCTCAAAAGCATTACCTGATATAAAATTGGATTTAAATGTTAGCTTTAATTATAATAATTCCAATCAAAATACATTATTTTACGGGATTTATACTTATAAAGATTATTATAAAGTTAAAAATCATAAAGGAAAAAAATGGATTTTATGGAATGGAAATGATTGTAATCCAAAATATAATAAACGTTATCATATTGTTTTAAGTATAAATGATTTGAAAATAGAAAAAAATTTAAGCTTGAGTAATTTGGTTAATGAACATTTTAATAAAATGAAAATTAGTTATTATAATTTAAATGAGAATAAGTTTAATAATTACAAACTTGATTTTATTCCAATTGAAAATAAAACATTTGTATTTATAATTGCTTCATATAATAATGAAGCATATTATCTTAAAAATTTGAATAGTGTATTAAATCAAACATATAAAAATTGGAAAATAATTTATATAGATGATTGTTCTACAGATCAAACATATAATTTAGTTAATTCTTTTATTGAAGATCATAATTTAAAAAATAAATTTAATTTAATAAAAAATACTAAAAATATGAAACAAGCCTATAGTAGATATCAATGTTATAAATATTGTGATGATCAAGATATAATTTGTTTTTTAGATGGTGACGATTGGCTTTATGATAATTATGTTCTTGAAAAATTAAATAATGAATATAATGAAGATATAAAGATAACATATGGTTCATATTATAAATTTGAAAATAATAAATTAACTGATTTCGTAAAGGCAGTTAAATATAAAGATAAAATAATAGATTTTGGATCATATAGAGAAAGAAAAGGTTGGTTTGGTATACCTTTAAGAACTGGATATGCCAAAATTTATAAAGAAATGCCAGAAAGTTATTTATATGATAACGATGGTAATTGGATGTCAGCATGCACAGATGTTGCAGAATTCTTATGGGCTATTGAAAAGTCCTTAAGAAAATTTAAAGTGATAGAGTATCCAACTTATGTTTATAATATTGATGCATCAAAAAGATTTGATAATAGTACATTTAATTTATCAAAAAAACAATTGGCTTATAGACAAAAGACTTCCAAAAAAATATTTAAGACAAATATTTAATTTAATTGTTTTTTAGATACGTCATATGTATATATATTTTTATTTAAATCTAATTTATTTAAATCTTCAAAAAAGTTATCAGGTAATAATTTGGTAGTATTATTATTAATTATTTCAAGAATGTCATTTAATAGTATTTGTGTAGTATTAATATTAATAATATATTCATCATCAAAAAAGTTATCATTATTAACTTGTAAATCATTTAAGTTAGAGATACATGTTTGATCAATCCATTTAATTTTTTTATTAAAATTGTATTTTTTTACTAATATATCAAAGTATTTATCAAAATAATAAACTCTCCAAAAAGGATAAGTTTGTTTTTTTAAATATTGTAATATATCCTCAAATTCAGATTTAGATTTGCTATTAACTAATAATACAAATGATTTATTATCATCTTCTATTATTTTAGTTATTTGGTAATAATTTATATCCAATATATTTTTATTTTTAAAAAATCTTAGACTGATATTATTATTTATAACTTGATTGTATATATCATAAAAAATTAATTCTAAATCGATAAATTTATAGTCTAATATCTTCCAATTTTTTAATTTTGATATATTATGTATATCTCTTGGCTTCATATTATCACTATCGTTAATATTTGGTATAACTAAATTGGGGTATATAATTTTATTTGAAATATTTTTATTATTTATGAATTCCCATAATAAGTAATCATATGGCTTTCTTAAATCAATAAAATTAACAAAATATGTTTCATAAAATAATTTAATTACTTTTATTTTATAACATATACCATATGCTCCATATGTTATACTTTTATCATTTATACAACTTAAAATTTTATTATTATATTCATTAGACCCTAAATATATTATATCTTTGTCTAAAATTAAAGTTTTTTTATCAATATCATTATTAAAACAAATATCATCTTCAAAAATTATAACATAATCGTCATCAAAATAATTATCGCTAATTATTTTTTCAAACATATTTTTATATGATTTTAAAATTGCAAAATTACTTGGACTTTTCATAAATGGTACTTTACGAACACAATCATTTTTAGTTAATGTATTTTTAAAATTAGTAAATAATTCATTTACTTGATAATCGTGTAGGTAATCAGTAGCTTTAAAATATTCAAATTTATTTATTCCGATGTCATTTAATTTAAATTTCATTAGTTTTTTTCTATCCACTCTTCTTTCTAAATTTATAACAAATATATTTTTAATTTTATCAAATATATTACACTTTTTGATTTGATATTTTGTATCATAATAATAATATTTTCCATCATATAAATTAAAATGATTTACTTTTAATTTATCAAGATTTTCATGACTTTTTTCTAAAGTAATATTTTCAATAAAATCAAAATTAATTTTAAAAATGATGTTTCTTCTAATACTAGAGTCATAATCACAATCTTTTCCACACCATAAAATCCATTTTTTTCCAGAATGATTTTTAATTAAATTGAAGTCATTAATATTATAAATTCCAATGAAAACAGTATTTAAATTATTATAATTATAAACGAAATCTATATATTTTAATTTTTTAAAATTTTTTTTATCAATTGCTTTAGAAATTATAATTTGTTTTATATTATTTTTATTTATGTAATTTTGAAAATTAGATAAAATTTCATCCATTTACTTTTGTTTATAAATAAAATTATTACTTGTTTAATAACTATTACAATTATCATCTCTCATTTCATTTCTTTCTTTAATAGTTGCTTCTAATACTTTATTAGGTGATTCATTTTTTAACATATATTTATTAAGAGCATTTGTATCTTTAGGGAAACACAAACCACCATAACTAATTTGACCATCGGGTCCAGGTATTATTGTATGCATTGGATTAATCCAATTATTTTTTAACATCATATTTTTGATTATATCATAATTAGATCCATTTTTTTTACATAATAGAAATAATTCAGTGAAAAATTGTACTTTAACAGCATAAAAACAATTAACAAATGATTTCATTGATTCAGATTCTAGACTATTTCCTATTGAAATTTCAGCATCTTGATAATAGCTATTATAAAAATCGATAACTTTATTAAAATTTTCATTGGAACAATTAGGTCCCTTTCCTAATACAATATGAGTTTGATTATGGAAATCATCAAATGCAGTTCTTGCAGTTAAAAATTCTGGATTATGAATAAATTCTAAATCCGTAAATAATTCAGATAATTTTTGAGTTGTTTCAGGTTCAACAGTTGATTTAATTACAATTGCTCCTTTATATTTATTGTTTGATAGAAATAGACATGTTTCCAAAATAGGCTTTTTATCATATTGACCTAAATCTTCTTTGTATACAGTTGGTAAAGCTAGAAACATTATATCAGTTTCTAAACAATCATTCAAATTACCAATTCCATCATCTTTAAATTTATCGTAAGTAAATAAATTTATATTATTTTTAAACCCTTTTAAATTAAAACTTTTATGAATTGCACTTCCTACAAATCCTAAACCAATTATAGATACTTTTATATCGCACATAATAAAAATAATATTTAATTTTATTATAGGTTAAATAATTTTTATTTAGATTAATATTAATAATTTATTTCAAGATAAGAATTAATGACAAGAGGGACTAGCCATAAGTTATGTAAAATTAATTTTGATTTTTCATTATACGAGCTTATATATGTTTTTTCATTGTAAAAATAATGAGATAATTCTTGTAAGATAACACTTAATAATAGAATATAAATATAATTAAATTTATAATTTTTAGTAATAAAATAAGTAAAAATTAGTAAACAATTATTTAAGAATAATTGATGATCAGGTAATGTATATCTATTTAAAATATGTATAATTGTTAAAATAAAATATTTTAATATATCAGATGATTCACTTAAATTTCCAATATATCCAATCAAAGAAACAAAACCAACAATGGTTGTAATCATATGAAATTTAATATTTCCATTATTTTTATGATATAATGAAAATTCTTTTTTAATTTTATAATAATCATTTTCAAAATAAATATCATTATTTTCTAAAATCATTTGTAATAAATATCCACAAATTTGAAATATTATTAAATTCTTATTATTTTTTCTAAAATCGTTATTAATTAGTAATCCAGAAAAAAATACGATATTTCCTAAAATCATAGGATTCTTGATTCCCAAATTATAAGGAAACTTATCTAATACTAATTTTGTTTCTATATTAGTTAATTCTTTCTGAAAAAAAGTAACTTTTTTACCCAAAGCTTTATAAGCAGAACATGATATAATTAATCCAATTGTAGATATAATTAATGAATTATTATCAATTTTCTCATCAAAATATAATTTTAAAATAATTATCCACGCTAAATTTTTAAAAATAATGGCATCTTTCATAAAATGATCTAATTTAACTTTTCTAAAAATCCATGCAAAATAATAGAAGAAAAAATAAATTTGACAGAAATACAAACTAAATTCTTTTATATCTTTTTTAATAAATTTAAACCAAACTAAAATTATAAATAAATTCTCCCAACCTATATTTTCTAAAAAAAAAGTGTATGCATTTGTAGATGAATTTATTATTATCGATATAAATTTTTCAATTAAAGAATCAAGATTTTTTGATTTATTAAAATTATTTCTAGCAATTTCATTATATCTTTCATTACAAGACTTACATATATTTGATAAAAAAGGCATGTATTTAGGTATAATAGCATAATGAATTTTTAAAATAATTCTAATTTTATCATCATCTATATTATTTTTTTTTTCTATATAATGAATATCTCTATTATAATCAAAACCTAAAGTTTCACATTTTTTTAATGATATTTCTTTATTATCTTCTGGAAATATAGTATAAATTTTTTTGTTTCCATCTATAACAAATAATACTCTTACTAATGTACAACCTGGAAATAAATAATAAGGACCATCTACATGTTTCGTTATAAAAACTTTATCAGACCCCTTAGAACTTACACATGATACGTATAATTCATTCATTCTATTAGCATTAATAATATTGTGATTAGGATATAATTTATTAATTTTATTTAATATTTTTTTATTATTTTTAATACTACTAAATACTTTTTGTAAATCATTTGGTAAATCAGTTTCATATTCATGTAAAGTTTTTTTATATTTATCACATGACCTTATATTTTTTTTATTTTTTACGTAATTTTTAAATTTATTTATATTAATTATCATATTTTTATCAATATTATCATTTCATCTTTACATAAATTTATTAATATCATTAATATAATTAAACATATTAATATTAATTAAAATTTATAAATTTATGTGTGAATTTTAAAGAGGGTTTTTCTTTAATTTATTATCATAATTTTTTTCTAAATTATAATATAATGAAAATATTATTATATGGAGCAAAAGGATGGATAGGTAATCAATTTTTAGATTTGTTAGAAAAAGGAAATAATGAATATATTAAAGGAGTTTCTAGAGTTGATAATAATATTATGTTAGAAAAAGAAATAAAAGAAACTAATCCTACACATGTTATATCATTTATTGGTAGGACTCATGGAAAAATAAACAATAAAAATTTAATTAAATTTATGTAAAGATGAAGTTTATGGTGAATCAATCATAAAACAGAGCAATCAATATTATGTCCAACAAATCCATATGCTACAACATAAGTTTATTCTATATTTATTTTCTATATCTAATTTATCAAAATCATCTCTTTGAATTTGATTACATGATCTACTAACAGGTGAAATATTAATCATACCAGTTCTAGTTTCAATAAAAGTTCCAGTTTTAACTGGACAGTTAATTTTTGAAAGTTCTACTAAACAAATATCTATTAATTTATTAAAATTAATATTTCCAAGAAATTTAGTTATACTATAGTTCAAGTAGGTGAAGATTTTCATTTATTACATAAGAATCAATCAGTTTATATACCAATTGGTGTTTTACATAGAATGGAAAATGTAGGAGAAGAAATGATTGAATTTATAGATACACAAATTGGTGATTACCTAGAAGAAAATGATATTGTAAGATATGAAGATGATTTTGGAAGGATATAAAATTTTTTTATAAATATTTTCTAAAAAAAAATTTTAATTTTTAAATTTATAATTAAGAAAGTTTAATTATTGATTATTTTAGAATCATTTATCATCTAATTTTGATTTCATTCTTATTAAAGTATCTCTTACTGATTCTTTAATATTTTTAATTTCAGGATAAATAGAACTTAATTTTGTAGTATCTAAACAATTATTAGACCTATCAGCAGCTAATATTTTTGCTTGTTCTTCTGGAGTGAAATTTTTCCAAGTAAAAGTTGGATCTACAATTTCCTTATACATTTCTAAAATTTCATTATGAGAAATTAATCCAGGATTAGTTAAATTAATTGTTCCAGTTTTATTATTTTTTGCCATATCTAAAGCATATGGTAATAACTCATCTAAAACTGTCATAGCATTTGGTATTGAGCATATGTATTCATATGTTGTAATTTTTGTTATGAAATTTCTTGGATTTAAAATATCAGTTATTGGCATTCTAATTCTTAAATTTAATACAGAATCATCAAATAAATGCATTAGTTCATCTGTAAATCCTTTTACTACAGAATATCCTGATCCAAAAAAATTTGGTAACGATTCTTCAGTAAATCCAGTTGTTTCATCACCCATAGGATGTTCTTGATCAAATTTAAAAATACATCCTGTTCCTAAATAAGTAAAATGAATATTAAATTTTTTACATAATATAGCTAAAACAATTGGAGAGAATAAGTTATCTCTTACATTTTCGACAATTTTGCCAGGTTGTTCTAAATAATCAATAGTAGTATATTTTTTATCATTAATAAAACCATGAGTTCTTCCTATAAAACTCATAACGTGAGTTGGATTTACTTCTAATAATTCTTTTTCTACATCAATTTTATTATTTGCTCTACATTTGGATTTAATAAATTGAACATTATTTTTTTCTAAAACTGAACACATCATTCCACCAATCCATCCTTTGTCTCCATATATTAATACTTTCATTATTTTATAATATTATAAAATTTAAAATATGGTTGATAATATATGGAATTTTTAAATAAATATAAAATTGATCAGGTATATATTAGTAATCAAATTAATAATAAATCAAAATATTTTCTAAATTATAAATATGAAAATAAATTAGATTCAACTTTATTTATTGGAATTTTTAATTCAGAGGATATTTATAATCTAAAAAATCATTTAGGAAAAAGATATATATTATGGGTTAATAATGAGTGTAATCCATATTTAGAATCAAAAAGAAAAAATATGAAATATATATTAAACAATATTAAAATAGATAGACATTTTGTTAATTCAATGAATACTGCAAAATATTTAAATATATTCAATATAAATTATGAAGTAATATATGACTATTTTACAAATGATATTACAAAGTATAAAATATTAACAAATAAAAAATTAATTTCAATTGCTAAGAATTTAAATGATAACTTAATAAATTTAGGATATGAATCAGATATAATAGAAACTTTAACTGATGATTTAGAATGTAAAAGTTATATATATATTATCATTTATGTGAAATATTTTACTGAATTACAGAATATACCTCCAAGAAAATATATTTTTTATCAAATGGAACAAAATGGATCTAATATGTTTAAGGAAAATTATTATAAGTTAGCTGACGAAGCTATAAAAATATTTGATTTTTCTAAAACTAATATTAACAGATTTAATTTTAATAAAAATAAATATTTATTTAATCCTTTTCCATTATTTTTAATAAATAAAAATTTAAAAGAAATTGAGCCAAAATTTGATATTTTATTTTATGGACAATTTAATAATAGAAGATTAAAAATATTACAATATCTTAAAGATAAATTTAATATTAAATATGTCGAAAATATTTTAGGAAATGCTAGAGATGAGTTAATTAAAAAATGTAAAATAGTTTTAAATTTACATTTTTATAAAGATGCATGTTTAGAAACATGTAGAATTAACGAAGTTATTAAATTTAATAAACTAGTAGTTTCAGAGGAGCCAAATGATGGCGATTTTTTTAATAGAAATCTTTATAGTAATTGTGTTATATATTTTAATGAAATTAATGAAAATATGAATAATATTAATAAATTAGTTGATAGATTAAATTTTAGTTTAAATAATTATGATGATTTAAAAAATAAAATGGATGTTGATAAAATTTCTAAAATAACAAATAGTATTTTAGAAAAAAATTTAAATATTGAAATCAACAATAATTTAGATGATAATTACATATCTAAATCAAATATTTATGAGTATATTTTGATAAGTAATCCAAAAAAATGGATATTTGAAAAATATGAAGAAATTAAAAGTATAAATAATGTAATTGACATTGATTGGAATTTTTATAAACAGGCAAATAAAATAAATTTGAACTTTAAGTATGAATTATTAAATCATTTATATTTATATGGATATGAAAATGGATTAATTTATCATAAAAATCAGTTAATAAATATTTATCCAGAAATTAAAATAAATTTAATAAATAGTAAATTTTATGTAAATAATATTTTATTAAATGAGTTTATAAAAAATAACATAGATGATAAATCATATGATTTTTTTTTAAATAAATTTATAAAACTAATAAAAAATAATATAATTAAAAATCATAAATTACTTATCATTTGTTATATAGGAAATTTAGAAATTGGATTAAAATTAATTTATAAAATAATAGATTATTCAAAAATACAAAATTTTAATTTATGTATTGTTTATTGTAAATATTTAAAAAATATAGATATTTTAATATCTAAAGTTAAAAATTTAAATTTTATATTATATGAGTGTTATGAATTTGGGAATGATATAATTCCAACATTATTATCATATGATAAAATAAGTAATTATATGAATTTTGATTATATAATTAAGTTACATACCAAAAGTGACAAGATTTGGTTTAATGATTTAACTGACTTCTTATTAAATGAAAGGTTAGAAAATAAATTATATTTTAAAGATTCATGTAATTGTATAGGTCATGAAAATTATATTGTAAAAAATGCGAATAGTCAATGTATTTATTTACTTAAAAAATATGATAAAATTATTAATAAATCTAATTCATTTGTCAAAGGAACAATATTTTTATGCAAGTCAATACTTTTTGACAAAATTTTAAATTTTATAAAGCAAAAATATAATCCTTACTTATTTAATAATTTATATGACACAAATGCAATCAATGAAAAAAAATCGTACATACATTTTTTGGAAAGACTTTTTGGTTTAATAAATTTTAACAATGTTTTTTAAATTATATTTTTATAATTAATGAAAAATTTACTAGTAACAGGAGGGTGTGGTTTTATAGGATCAAATTTTATTAATTATATTTATGATAAAAGTAAATATAATATAATTAATTTTGATGCAATGTATTACTGTGCCAATGAAAAAAATGTTAATGAAAATATAAGAAATTCAAATAATTATATTTTAATTAAGGGGAATTTATGTTCTCACGATTTAGTAAATCATGTCTTATATACACATAAAATTGATGAAGTAATTCATTTTGCTGCTCAAAGCCATGTACAAAATTCATTTGAAGACTCATTACAATTTACACATGATAATATTTTAGGAACTCATACTTTATTAGAATGCTGTAGAAAATATGGAAAAATAACTAAATTTATACATGTTTCAACTGATGAAGTTTATGGAGAATCTATGAACGATATTAATGAAAATCATAAAACAGAACATAGTATATTATGTCCTACTAATCCCTATGCAGCTACAAAAGCAGGTGCAGAATTAATTGCTCAATCATATAATCATTCATATGGTATGCCTATAATTATTTCAAGAGGAAATAATGTTTTTGGACCAAATCAATATCCAGAAAAATTAATTCCAAGATTTATTGAATTATTAAAAGCAGATAAAAAAGTTACAATTCAAGGTAATGGTTCAACTGTAAGAGCATTCCTCCACGCTTATGATACTGCTAGAGCATTTGAATGTATATTGTTAAATGGAAAAATTGGAGAGATATATAATATTGGGTGTGATGAGAATATGGAATATTCAGTAATGGATATTGCTAAAATTTTAATTAAAATGATAAAAAATACAGAAAATTATGATGAATGGATAGAATATATAGAAGATAGGCCATTTAATGATCAAAGATATTATATATCAAATCAGAAATTAAAAGATTTAGGATGGGATATTAAATTTGATTTAATGACTGGATTAAAAGACTTAGTATAAATAATTAAAATAAAATATATATTTATGTAATTAAAAAATAAAAATTTATTAGGAGAATCACCAATATGGAATTATTTTAATAATAAATTATATTGGGTAGATATAGATGATAAGAAAATTAAATCATATGACGATAAATTAATAGAAATATTTATATAGAAAAAAAACTAACTTGTTTGTCATTAATTGATTGTAATCAAATTTTTACTGTGGTAGAAGATGGTTTAGGAATTTATGATTTTAGAAATAATTCATATAATTATTTCTAAAATCATAAATGCTACCGATGTTAGATTTAATGATGGAAAATGTGATAAAAATGGTATTTTACATATTGGCACAATGTGTAGATCAAAACCAAGAAATCAAATAGGTAATATATAAATATGAAAATAATAATTTAATTGAGTTAATTTCAAATATTGGAACTTCGAATGGGATTTCATTTAATAAAAATAATGATATGTATTATTCAGATACTTCTATTAAGACAATTTTTAAAAAAAAGTAATAATTCTATTGAAATATTAAAAATATATGAAACTGAAGGTCCAGATGGGTCAACTATTGATATTTTTGATAGATATTATTCATGATTGTGGGGAGGGTCTAGAATTGATATTTTTGAAAATAACAATATAGTAAATTCAATTGATCTAAATTTTAAATTTCCAACTAGCTGTTGCTTTGGTGGTATAGATATGAATAAATTATTTATAACTTCGGCTTATAATAATGGTAAAGATAATGGTAGTATAGAAATTTTGGATATAGATACAATTGCATATAGGGAAAAATGTATAAAATATTAACAAATAATTTTAAAAAATCTTGATATCATTAATGACCAATTTTATAATATTAGGAGCAACAAGTAATATATGTTCTATTAGAATTTTTGATAATTTAAATAATATGAGTAGTCTACTTAATAAAATTTATTGTTATGGTTGGGAGAAGTGGAATACATCAGATTTCCTAATTTATTTTAAAAATAATATTTTTATAAAAAATGAAAATCAAATCAATTCTAAAATTTCATTTATTTCAGGAGATTACAATTATGATAGTTATAAAAAATTACTTTCAGATAAGATAGATAATGATACAATAATATATGTATCTACCCCACCATTATGTTACAATGAAATTATTAAATATATAAAAAGTATTAATAAAGATTGCAAATTAATTTTGGAAAAACCATTAGCTA
>MDSV01148011.1_pt1 | contig 14039 bp, 10 predicted proteins | sample 810851 | NCBI WGS metagenome assembly MDSV01 (sample SAMN05326640, study PRJNA326480) | marine metagenome | isolation source: seawater | place: Atlantic Ocean: North East | collected 2012 | reverse complement strand
TTTCCTACTACTTCAGCCAGAGATATTTTATCTCTCAATTCCTGGACAAAAATGTTTGATGCAATCATTTGAAGTATCTATTTTTTGTAATCAATTTATATAAATAAGTTTGCATTTGTAGTATTCAGTCAGCGGTTACAAGTTTAACAGATTTGCGGGATATTTCCATACCATCTTCCAATTCAACAATTAGGATTTCTTGTTTTTTATTTCTTGAATTAACTAACAAATAGATTCTTCTGTCATCAAGATAAATTGCCTCAACTCTGCTGCGTTTAGGAATACTCAAAGATTCAGGTGCAATGATCCTTGTTGTTTTGTTTTTAGTATTAAAAAAAAATTCCTTTACTATTATAGCTACTATAATAGAAATACCGAGAATCATGACTATTAGTAATACTTTTACTAAAGCTCCAAGTAGTCTTAAGTCTCCTTGGGGAGTATATTGAACATCAGTAGGCTTTCGTTCCATGGCAACCTCCAATACTTTTCAGAATAAAATTTTACGTATAGTTATTAAAGAGCCTAATGGTAGATTAGACAAAGTGATTGTTAATTCAATACCGCAAGATGTAGGCTTATCCAGATCACGAGTCAAAAACTTAATTAAGTTTGGTGCCATTAAGACGGAAAAAGACAATAAAAAAATTCATCAGAAATATCAGGTTCAGAAGAATGAAGCATTACTTATAGATCTAATTGAGCCTTTAGTTTCAGTGGCATTACCAGAAGATATGCCTTTGGAAATTATTTTTGAAGATGACCATTTAATTGTAATTAATAAGCCACCGGGGTTGGTTGTACATCCTGGATCAGGAGTATACGGGGGTACACTCGTTAATGCTTTAATGAATCACTGCAATAATTTGGCAGTCGTTGGAGAAAGTGATAGGCCTGGGATAGTTCATAGGCTGGATAAGGACACTTCTGGCCTTTTGGTGGTAGCAAAATCAAATCATGCATATTTAGGTTTGATTAAACAATTTGCTCAACACACTGCCAAAAGACAGTATTTGGCGATATTATGGGGTCTCCCAGATCTGAATAATACACCTTTAGGAATTGGAAATCTATTGTCATTGGAGGAAAAAGGGGTTTTAAAAATTGAAGGGAATATTGGTCGACATCCGGTCCACAGAAAAAAAATGGCCCTAAGAAAAGATGGAGGAGGTAAAGAGGCTTTAACTAAGTACAAGATATTAAGGACCTTTGTCTATAAAGATATCCCCATAGCTTCCTTGACTAGTTGTTGGTTGGCAACTGGTCGAACGCATCAAATAAGAGTTCATATGGATGCAATAAACCATGGTGTTGTAGGAGATTTATTATACCGATCAGGAATGAAATCTAATCTTGATTTATCAAAAATACTTGGGGGGGTTTATGACACTTTCAGGCGTCAAGCTTTACACGCCGAGAAGCTTTCTTTTGAACATCCACTTAGCAAAGAGCATTTGCAGTTTGAGGTTTCTCCACCAAAAGATTTTTGTGAACTACTAAGAGCATTTGAGAAATTATAATTAAGTTGTTTTTAGAAAAACTATTGATTTTTATAAATTGATGCTTATATGAATGGTTATCACTTACATGATGATAGCAGATAAAGTAGTTCTATTTTGGAGATAGTATGAGTAAAAATAGGTTGCCAGCTCTTAGTGAGGGCGGTTTGTCAAGTTACTTAAATGAGATAAAGAAGTTTCCTATGTTGACCTCTGAGGAAGAGTTTATGTTGGCAAAGGCTTGGGTGGATCGCGAAGACAGAAAGAGCGCGCATAGATTGGTGACTTCTCATTTGAGGTTGGCAGCCAAGATAGCTCTTGGATATAGAGGCTATGGCCTGCCAATTAATGAGGTAGTATCTGAAGCAAATGTTGGTTTGATGCAAGCTGTGAAAAGATTTGATCCGGATAAAGGTTTTAGATTGGCGACCTATGCTATGTGGTGGATTAAGGCTAGTATACAGGAGTATATCCTAAGAAGTTGGAGTCTTGTGAAAATGGGGACTACCAGTGCACAAAAAAAGCTGTTCTTTAATCTGCGCAAGGCAAAAACAAAAATAGGAGCGATGGAAGATGGAGACTTACGTCCAGAGAATATAAAGAAGATAGCTGAAAGCTTGAATGTAAGCCAGGAAGAAGTCATTTCCATGAATAGGCGAATGGGGGGCGGAGATTCGTCATTGAATGTTTTGGTAAATACTAACAATGAAGGAACTTTAGAATGGCAAGATTGGATCGAGGACGAAAATTCTGATCATGCCACTAAGTTTGCAGATCAAGATGAATTAAATAACCGCAAGAAACTTTTGGAAGCTGCCTTAACGACTCTAAATCAAAGAGAATGTGAGATTATTACAAAGCGAAGGCTGATGGATGATCCACTAACATTAGAAGAGCTAAGTGGTGAGTATAGTGTTAGCCGGGAACGTATTAGGCAGATAGAAGTTAGAGCTTTTGAGAAGTTGCAAAAGAAAATGTGTGAGTTGGCTCAACTTGAAGTAGTTTAGTAAGATTGCTAATGGGTTACTATTTGCCAATAATAAGTAATTCATAGAATTATGCTTTATGAAAGACTTTCAAGTTCATCGATTAAATTTTTTAACACATTAATGCCTTTAACCCAAAAATTTTTCTTAGTAATATCCAAGCCAAATGGGGTAAGAAGTTGATTGTAGTTTTTAGAACCTCCCGCAGATAGCATTTCTAAATATTTATTTTGGAAACCAGGCATGCCAGATTGATATGTGGAATATAATGCGTTAACCATTCCGTCGCCAAAAGCATAAGCATAAACATAAAAAGGCGAGTGAATGAAATGAGGAATATAGACCCAAAAATTTTGATAGCGACTATCATAATCAAAGCAATCCCCAAGACTTTCCTTAGAAATATCCATCCAAATTCTTGAAATTGAATCTGCGGTAATTTCACCATTTTTACGTTGATCGTGTACCCTGCATTCAAAATCGTAAAAAGAAATTTGTCTGATCACGGTATTGATGATGTCCTCTATTTTCCCCGCTAACAAATATTTGCGCTGAGTTCGGTTTTTCTCTTCTTTCAGAATTCTTTCAAAGGTTAGCATTTCTCCAAATACAGATGCTGTTTCTGCTAAAGTCAATGGTGTTGTTGAAAGGATTTCTCCTTGCTTAGATGCAAGTACTTGGTGAATACCGTGACCAATCTCATGAGATAAGGTCATGACATCACGAATGTTACCAAAGTAATTAAGGAGAATATAAGGATGCACATCAGTCACCGTTGGATGACTAAAGGCGCCGGGTGTTTTCCCTGAAGAAATGCCGGCGTCAATCCAACCACGATCAAAAAAGTCCTTGGCTATCTCACCCATTTTAGGATTAAAGTCAGTATAGGATTCCAACACCAAATGTTTTGCCTGATCCCAACTGATCTGGGTTCGTTTTCCACCCTTAAAGGGTGCGTTCCTATCCCATATTTTGAGCTTTTTTTTCCCCATCAGCTTTGCCTTCAACTGATAATATTTGTGAGAAGTTTCCGAGTAAGAATCTACTACTGAATCACGAAGGTTTATTATAATTTTAGGATTAATGTCGTTAAGTAGGTGCCTGGATTGAGCCGGGGTTTTGAACTTTCTCCAGTTATCTTCAATTTGTTTTTCTTTAGCTAGACTATTCGTAATTCGTCCAAATATTTTCAATTTTTCTTGGAATCTCTTTGCCAACTGTATACCCGCAGATTCTCGCACTCTTGAATTTGGGCTCTGAAAAAGATTTAAGGTTTCTTCTAGGCTATACTCTTTCCCAGACATCTCGACATTAATTTCAGAAATTGTTTCATCAAAGAGTTTACTCCAGGCATTCCTGGAAGCAGAAGCATAATCATTTAAAAGATTTTCTAACTCTTCCGATAGTTGATACGGTTTCATTGCTCTAGTTTTTTCGAAGAAAATTTTGTACCTGTTAAGACAACTTTTTTTTGATACGATCTTTTTGTAATGCTTGTCATTCATTTCATTTATTTCGAGTGGGAGAAAAAGTATCCTGGAGTTGAATTTTGTTAGCTTTTCTTGTACATCAGACAGAAATTTAATTCTGTCCTGACAGGTAGTGATCTGGCAGTGCATTAGTTGAGCAAAGGACAAAAGTCTTCCACTTTTTCGTTCTAGATATTCCCAATCTCTAAATAGTTTTTCAAAGCCTTTTTCTTTGAGTTTTGAAATCTTACCTCGGTAGTTTTTCCGAAATTTTTTAGTCATTTGATCCACGTTCAGGAGATCTTTTTTAACCTCTGGTGAATCGATTGTAGGATAAAGGTCAGTTAAATCCCAAGATGGAAGCTTTTGTTTCTTGATTTCTAAATGAGACATTTAGGATTCACTCCTGTGGTAGATAAGCGATACTATATTTTACTAAAAGGTGCATATTAGGTTACATAACTTATAAAGTTAAGCATTAAAAGTTTGATCTGATTTTCTTGACTTATATATCATTTCCCAAGCTTGGTTAATTTTTAACAAACGGTTACTGGCAAGAGAAATTGCCTCAGAAGGAAGGCCCCGAGCAGACAACTTGTCTGGGTGGTTTTCTTGGACTAATTCTCTCCACTTTCTCTTTATATCCAAGGTTTTCCAACTTGGCTGAACCCCTAGAACAATAAAGGGATCTGAAGCTTGCTTTGGAACATAGCGTGATTTTAAAGTATTCAATGTCATGTCATTTAATTTAAAAATCTTGGCAACTTCATCGATGAAAATATTTTCTGCAGGATGATATGATCCATCCGAAGTAGCAATGTAAAGTAAGCCCTCAATAAGATCCTCCAAGATTTTAGAGTTCTGGTATAGCATCTTATAAATTTTCTGAGCATATATTTCGAAACCAGCTACATCTCTACGCGCTAGGTTAAAAACACGCGAAGCATTTTTCTCTTCATTTTTTGGAATGTGAAAAACCTGTTTGAAAGCTAAAATTTCTTCTGGTTTAACTATTCCGTCAGCTTTCGCCATCTTAGCACTTAAAGCAATGACAGCTATGGTAAAGCCAGCAGTTTTCTCAGGAGGAGTCTTCAATTTCAAGAAAATATTGTTGAGTTGTTCTCCCTTCTTTGTTAGGTTTGCGATTAATTTTGATATTTTAGCCCAAATCGACATCAATTATTTCCCAAGAGATATTAATTCATTCTTTAAATAAGATTGGATTTAGGGTATCAGCTTACCTGGCATAACTCAACAAATGTAATGCTTACATGATAGCATTTTGAAGCATTTTCATTTGAAGCCAATAGTGAATTTTTGGATTGATCTGGGTTTGTTTTAGTTGGAAGTTACACAAAACGGCGAGGCAGTTAATGGCAAGCTGGAGTTTCTGGATAGATAGAGGTGGTACATTCACTGATACTGTAGCACTAAGTCCAAGTGGGCAGTTACTTTCTTCCAAATTTTTATCTGTGAATCCCAAGAAATATGATGATGCCGCAGTACATTCTATTCGAAATTTCTTGTCAATTCCTAATGATGAAAAGATACCGATCTCTCAAATAGAGTCTATAAAGATGGGGACTACGGTTGCAACCAATGCTTTGCTTGAGCGGCGAGGTGCTCGAACAGCTTTGGTTGTTACGAGAGGGTTCGAAGATCAACTGCGATTAGGATATCAGAATCGTCCAGATATATTTGCACGGCAAATTATTCTACCTGACCAATTGTACGAAAAGGTGGTGACTGCAGATGAAAGAATTTTAGCGAATGGAAAGATTACAAAATCATTAGATATGAATGCTCTGAAAGAGGATTTAAAAGGTTGTCTTAATGAAGGCATGACCTCTTGTGCTATTATATTGATGCATGGGTATCGGTTTGTTGAACATGAAAAAATGGCTGCCAATTTAGCAAATGAATTAGGTTTTGAACAAGTATCGGTTAGCCACGAAGTCAATCCCCAAATTAGATTTGTTGAGAGAGGAGACACTACGGTTTTAGATGCATATCTAACCCCAATACTCAGAAAATACATAGATCAATTGGAGGAAAACTTCGTAGGTGATTTGGGCCATCGTTTGATGTTCATGCAATCAAATGGTGGCTTAGCGAGTCCAAAATTTTTTCGAGGTAAGGATGCTGTTTTGTCTGGGCCTGCTGGTGGTGTTGTAGGTGCAGTTGAGGTCAGTATGAGAGCGGGAGAGGTAAAGATAATAGGTTTTGATATGGGTGGAACCTCAACGGATGTTTGTCATTTTTCAGGTCAATATGAAAGGATTTTTAAGGGTCAAATTGCTGGGGTAAGGTTAGCAACTCCAATGATGAATATTCATACAGTTGCTGCAGGTGGGGGAAGTATTCTGTCCTATTCATCTGGCAGGCTCCAGGTGGGACCTGAAAGTGCTGGAGCAGAGCCTGGGCCTGCTTGTTATGGTAATGGTGGTCCATTAACAGTTACTGACGCAAATGTAATTACTGGTAGATTGCGTCCAGAATTTTTTCCACCCATTTTTGGTAAGCTAGGTGACCAGAGTTTGAGCAAAAATGAATCCAGTGCCGCAATTGAGCCGATAGCTAAAAAGCTGAATAAATCTCCAGAAGCTATTGCCGAAGATTGGTTAAGTGTGGCTGTTCAAAATATGGTTAGTGCCATAAAGAAGGTTTCAGTTCAAAGGGGTTACAATGTTTCAACATATTGTTTGACAGTTTTTGGAGGCGCTGGGGGTCAGTTTGCATGCTCTATCGCAGATAAACTCGGAATCAATAGGTGCTTATTGCATTCTAAGGCATCATTGCTATCTGCCTATGGCATAGGGTTAGCCAGAATCCGAAGGGTGAAAAAGAAAACTATAGAAAAATTGTTGACAGATCAAAGTGTTGGATTCCTCGAAAGTCAGATCGCAATCTTGATGCAAAAGCTCTCTTCCGAGTTGTGTGATCAGGGAGTAAAAATGACGGAAATTGAATCTGAGAGCACAATTTTTCTTAAATTAAAAAGCTCTGATACTACATTTCCAACAAATTTTGAGTCTGCACAGATAATGAGACAAGATTTTGAGCAATCATTTGAAAAACAGTTTGGCTTTTCTGTAGAAGATGAATCTATCATGATTGACTCAGTATCGGTTGAGGTTTGTCAAAAAAAGTTTGAAATAGAAGATATTCCACAAAAACCGATTAAGAGAACTAAAAGAAAAATGAAAGCTTTTTCTACGGAACGAGCTTTTATCGATGGGAAATGGCACTCTTGTAAATTCATCAGAAAAGAAGACTTGCGGTCAAATGATCATGTTTCAGGACCTGCGATAATAATAGAAGCTTTTACCTCCATTTTAGTGAAGCCAGGTTGGGATGCTAACCATATTGATGACGGAAGTATTTTTCTCCGGAAAAGAGAAATCATTAGAACACAGCATAGTAAAATTACCAAATCTAAACCTGATCCGATGTTATTAGAAGTATTCAACAATGTATTCATGTCCATAGCTGAACAAATGGGAGTAGTTCTAGAAAATACTGCCCAGTCTGTAACCATCAAGGAAAGACTCGATTTTTCATGTGCAGTTTTTGATTCTTCGGGCAATCTGATAGCAAATGCTCCCCATATGCCAGTCCATGTGGGTTCTATGGAGGCTTCTATAAAGGCAGTGATAAAAAGAAATGAAACCATCCAGGAGCAGGATATTTTTGCTTTAAACGCGCCATACGATGGGGGTACCCATTTACCAGATATCACTGTAGTCAAACCAGTTTTTAATCAAAGTGATGGTAAATTAATATTTTTTGTCGCTTCTCGTGGACACCATACAGATGTTGGTGGATCAACCCCTGGCTCAATGCCTCCTGACAGCAGGCACATAGATGATGAGGGCGTTTACATTGAGAATTTCAAATTAGTTGATCGGGGACATTTCAAAAGAGATGAAGTCATGAATATTTTCCTGGGTGCTAAGTATCCTGCTAGGTCAATAGAGGTGAACATAGCAGATTTGAGAGCCCAGGTTGCTGCCTGCGAGAAAGGTGAAAAAGAGTTAAATCTCTTAATTGATGAATATGGATCTGGATTAGTTCGGGCTTACACTCATTTTGTAAGTGAGAATGCTTCAGATATGGTTAAGAGCATTTTGTATTCAATAAGGCCTTCTTCATATGTGTATAAAATGGATGATGATATAGATGGTAATCAAAGACAAATCTGTGTGTCAGTAGGTTTGCAAAATAACCCTCTGAAAGCTATCATTGATTTTTCTGGAACAACTTCCCAAACTAAGACAAATTTCAATGCGCCAGAGCCTGTGACTAGGGCAGCAGTGCTCTATGCTATTAGGATTCTGGTTGGGGGAGAAATTCCTATGAATGCAGGATTAATGTCACATGTGGAAATAAAATTACCTGAGGGCACCATGCTCTCCCCCGAATATCCAGCAGCAGTGATAGCTGGAAATGTTGAAACTAGTCAAGCGGTAACATCAGCATTATTGTTAGCTTTTGGAATTCAAGCCGCTTCACAATCAACCATGAATAACATAACGTGGGGTAATCAAGAATATCAGTATTATGAAACTATATGTGGCGGTACTGGTGCAGGATTGCATGCGAATGGAAAAGCCTATGCAGGAACTTCGGGGGTGCATAGCCATATGACTAATAGTCGACTAACCGATCCTGAAGTATTGGAATTGAGATTTCCAGTTATTCTTGAAGAATTTTCTTTGAGAAAAGGTTCTGGAGGATCTGGCCGCGTTCGAGGTGGAAATGGGGTAGTTCGGAAAACTAGGTTTCTTGAGCCTATGACTTTCTCAATTATTTCTGGCCATCGTATGGTTTCTCCACCTGGTCTTGAGGGTGGATTAAGTGGTAGTTTGGGGGAGACAATTTTGATAAGAAAAAATGGGGAGAAGATTGTTTTAAAAGCTTGTGATAAGATCTCCTTATTTAAAGGTGACCTCATTATTGTTAAGACTCCTGGTGGGGGTGGGTATGGTAATCTAAGTTGACTCATTTTTTAAATATCTTCTGCTAAGGCTTTCTTGCTAGTTAAAGTAAATGGTTTTCTTTTTCTGAAGAAAGAGAAAGGATCATTTAAATCTTCAAACTCATCTACTATCCAAGTTTTCTCCATACCATACCTCGAGTATTGGCATGTTATTTCCCACTCACTATAGATCTTTTTTTTTTCTGATATATAAGGATCTCTGATTGGGGAGCAATACCAGCGGCTTTCTATTCCCATTAATTGACAGGATTGTTTTGTTAAAATGAGTACGGTTGGTAACGATTGTTTTGAAGCTACGTGATATTTATTTATTATTAATTGAAGTCTCCTTATTGAAGTAAAATTTCGAATAGTTTCTGCATCTCCAATTATTAGAAAATCTAGACCGATTCTTAAAGATTCTTCAATAGACCAGAGTAATTCATGTGTATTTTTGACTTTTACCAGAATGATCCTATTGGGTGATAGCCATGAATTTATTCCATCTGGGAAAGGTATCTTGCTACCCTTATGTATCCAAATTATCAAGCTACTAGCATTTGCTGCTATCATCATAGCCATTATAAAATTAGATGGGCCGCAAATTTCGTGAATAAAACCTATCTTAATTTTAATGCCAAGGGCAAAATTAATATTTTTATTCTGTCTCGTAATATCCTTTGCAAACTTTATTTTATTTGCCATGTTACAAGGTATTCGGAGCTTTTCTAATATATTTTTGGTCATAATAAGCAATAATATGTTCTTTGTTTGTTCTTAGTCTAGCACAGGAAAATATCATAAGAAATATCATTTCTAATTAATAACCAAACGAAGCTGAAAAAAGCATCTTTGTATATTCATGTTTAGGTCTAAGGAATAATTCATCAGTTTTGCCATGTTCAACAATTCTGCCTTGATACATGACCATAATCCTATCTGAGAACATTTTCATTAACCTTAAATCATGACTAATAAAGAGGTAAGCCAAATCAAATTTTTGCTGCAAGTTTTTAAGTAAGTGTATGATCTGAATTTGGATGGATCTATCGAGAGAAGAGGTAGGCTCATCCAAAACTAAAAATTTTGGTTTAAGAATGAGTGCCCTGGCTATTGCAATCCGTTGCCTTTGACCACCTGAAAACTCATGTGGATATCGGTTGAGGATATTTGATGGGAGTTCAACTTCATCCAGGCAGTCCACAACAAGTTTTTCCCGTTTTGCGCTGGATAGATTGGAGAAATGTACTTTAAGGCCTTCCTCAATAATATCCTTTACACTCATCCTAGGAGATAAAGAACCATAGGGATCCTGAAATACCATTTGCATATCTTTACGGATTTTGGGAAGGCATTTTGTGCTGACATTACGAAGAGATTTTTTCTCAAGGTAAATATCCCCTTTGGATTCAATTAATCTTAGAGCCCCTAGTGCTAGGCTACTTTTCCCGCAACCACTTTCACCTACAATCCCTAGTGTTTCTCCTGCTCTTATTTCAAAGGTCACCTCCTTCACAGCATCTACGAAATTCTTTGTTCGTCTTAGGATACCTTCCCGAATAGGAAATCTAACGGAAAGATTACTTACTTCAAAAATAGGTTGAGAAGATATTTCTTGCTTAATATTAAAGATTTTTTCTTGCCCGAACACCAATTTTCGGGTGTAGTTTTCCTGTGGATTCTGAAGAATATCCTTAGTTTTCCCGCGCTCAATAATTTTACCTGATTTCATTACCACTACCCTTGAAGCTATACGATTTACGATATTTAGGTCATGGGTGATGAAAAGCATGCTCATCCCAAACTGCTCTTTCAATTCTTCCAGTAAAGTTAGAATTTGGCTTTCTATAGATACGTCTAGAGAAGTTGTTGGTTCGTCAGCAATTAGTATTTCTGGATTGTTAGAAAGAGCCATAGCAATCATAGCTCTCTGCCTTTGACCCCCAGACAATTGGTGAGGATAGCCAGATTTTTTTCTGATATAATTTACCATACCAACCTTCTCAAGAAGATTTTCTGCTATTTCTTTAGCCTCTATCTTGGTGACTTTTTGATGTAATCTTATACTTTCCTCGATTTGCTGGTTTACTGTCTGGAGAGGGTTAAGTGACGTCATTGGCTCCTGAAAAATATAGGAAATTTGGTTTCCTCTAATTTTTTGGAGATTTAATTCAGTGTCTGTGAGCAGATTTTTTCCTTGAAAATTTATTTCACCAATAATTTTTGCATGCGAAGGTAATAGTCTAACACATGATAAAGCCGTTAACGATTTTCCAGAACCACTTTCCCCGACCAGGGCTAAGGTTTCCTGCTTATTAATGTGAAGAGACAAATCACTTATTACGTCGTGTCCTTCAGGAAAAGTGATAGACAGATTATTGATTGATAGTAAGGGATTGTTCATTGAAATACTTTTCTTGGATCGAATGCATCTCTTACTCCTTCAAAAATAAAGACTTGGAGCGATAGCATAATAGTAAATGTCAAGAATGATGAAATTCCAAGCCAAGGGGAGTTCAACTGGGTTTTAGCCTGTAGTGCTAATTCCCCAAGTGATGGATAGCTGGCTGGCAATCCAAAGCCCAAAAAATCTAGTGTGGCGAGGGTTGAAATAGATCCTGTAATGAAAAAAGGAAGCAAAGTGATACTTGCAACCATTGCATTTGGGATTACATGTCTAATTATTATAGTGGCATTTGATACGCCTAATGCTTTAGCAGCAAGAATATACTCAAAGTTTCTTACTCTCAGGAACTCAGCGCGTACAACACCTACTAGTCCTGTCCAACTAAAAAGAACAACAGTCAAGGTCAGGAGCCAGAAATTCATTGGGAAAATAGCCGCCAAAATGATAATAACATATAAATAGGGCAATGAAGTCCAAATTTCTATGAATCTTTGGAATATGAGATCGATCCAACCACCAAAGAAACCTTGGACGGCTCCAGCAGCTATGCCGACAACTGTAGAGAAGAAAGTAACGATAAAGGCAAAAAATACTGATAGCCGAAAACCATATATAATTCGAGCAGCCACATCTCTAGTTTGATCATCTGTCCCTAGAATATGATTTTTGTCAGGGGGAGCCGGAGCCAAATCCACATCGTAATTTACTGTATTGAAGGAAGAGCTAATTAACGGCCAAATAGTCCAGTTACCCAAGTTTAATCCATATGCCTCGTTGAGAGTTTTCTCTGCTGAATCTAAGCAATTTATATCTCCTCCAGAAATTATTAGGCACTCAACTTCTAGGGAGCGGTATTCCGCTTCAGTCTCAAACTCACCACCGAATTGCTTTTCACTATACTGGTTAGTTATTGGCCAGTAAAAACTTCCATTAAAATAGATCAATAAAGGTTTGTCATTAGCTATAAGTTCGGCGAAGAGCGAAAAAAAAGATAAAATACTGAACAAAAGGAGACTATATTTAGCTCTACGATTTTGTTTAAAATTCTTCCATCTTCGAGCATTCAAAGGACTCATGAATTTCTTCCCTCAAAATCTATTCTTGGATCAACAAGCACGTACACTAGATCAGATATCAAACCAATTATGAGTCCAAGTAGGCCAAAAAAATACAATGTCCCAAACATAACGGGATAGTCACGTGTCAGTGCTGCTTCAAAGCCAAGGCGACCTAGACCGTCCAAAGAAAAAATTGTTTCTATTATAAGTGATCCACCAAAGAAAGCGGTTATAAAAAGGCCAGGAAACCCAGCTATTATTATTAGCATGGCATTCCTGAAAATGTGCCCGTATAAAATAGTGGTGTCCGAAAGACCTTTTGCTTTGGCGGTAGTCACATACTGCTTCTTAATTTCATCAACAAAAGAATTTTTGGTCAATAATGTAAGTGTAGCGAAAGAACCTATTGTCGATGCCAATACTGGTAGAGTTATATGCCATAGATAATCAAGTGCTCTTTCAAATATACTCAAATCAGCCCAATTGTCTGATGTTAAGCCCCTTAATGGAAACCATTGATAATAGCTACCTCCTGCGAAGAAAACCAATAGGATTATGGCAAATAAGAAGCCTGGTAGAGAATAACAAATTATTATAATGCCAGATGAAATGGTATCAAAATTTGATCCATCACTTACTGCTTTCCTTATTCCTAATGGGATCGAAATTAAATATGCTAGAAGGGTAGACCACAAACCTAGAGAAATCGATACTGGCATCTTTTCAATTACCAAATCAATGACAGCAATTGATCTAAAATAGCTTTCCCCAAAATCAAAAGTTAAGTAATTTTTCATCATTGAAATGAAGCGCTCAATTGGGGGTTTATCAAAACCAAATTGTCTCTCCAAATCGTTTATGAACTCTTCTGGGAGCCCCTGAGCTCCTCGATAAGTACTTTCTTGTTTTGGGTTTTGAAAGCCACTTTCTTTTTGACCTGCATCACCGCCACCTCCACCTATGAGGTTAAGATTAGAAGATCCGGTTTCAAATTGGTGGATCATTTGTTCCACTGGTCCACCAGGTACGAATTGCACCAGAGCGAAGTTTATTAACATTATACCAAAAAGGGTAGGTATAATAAACAAAACACGACGTATGATGTAACCAATCATACGCTTTTATTTTCCTAAAATTTCTGCCGCTTTTGCTTCATCGTACCACCAAAAATCAAAAGCACCTAAGTCAAAAGGTGGTAAAATGCTTGGGTATGAATACTGATTCCTGTAAGCAATTGTGTGTACATTCTTGTACCATTGGGGTATCCAGAGATGCATAGCTCTCAGCGATCTATCTAATCCTCGGACAATGTTATTCAATTCTTGTCGTGATTTAGCTTTCACTGCCAGTTTTACTATTTCATCTATCCCTTGGTTCTTAAGGCCTACAAGATTTCGAGAGGGAACATCAGCAGTTTCAGATGAAAACTTTTGAATAAGATCTATCCCTGGGGTCATGGAGTTCCCATAAGTCGAGGTGATAATTTCCCAATCAAAGCTTCGAACTCTCTCAGTATATTGGGTACTATCTATCCTAGTATGCTTTGCATCGATACCGAGTAGCTTAAGATTTTCAATAAAGGGATTAATTATTCGATCAAAGGCAGGAGAATAATTTAAGATTTCTAACTTAAAGGCTTCTC
>MDSV01128724.1_pt1 | contig 14040 bp, 13 predicted proteins | sample 810851 | NCBI WGS metagenome assembly MDSV01 (sample SAMN05326640, study PRJNA326480) | marine metagenome | isolation source: seawater | place: Atlantic Ocean: North East | collected 2012 | reverse complement strand
CCATTACTTTTACAACCTCCAGGCAAATTATTGGTACCTCTTCCAGTACTGCATCCAGAACATCCCATATCTTATCTTTGAAAAAGGTTATACCTTATGTAAAAATAAGTAAAAGGCTTTAATAATGGAACCCAAGAAGTATTAATGATAAAAATCAAGTTTACTCAGAAAACAAATTAACTTCTTTAACACTAATAATAGTGGATAATTGATTGGGCATAATCCCTTTTATACTTTTATTCTCTTTTGTTTTAAATTCAATAGCAATCTTATGATTTCCCGATTTCAAACCTTGGATCCAAAAAGGAACCCATTTAGTCAATTTAAATTCTACCTCATCTATCTTCAAACTAATATAATCTCCATCACTTAAAGAGATATTTTTCAAAAAGAAATCAAACAAAATGTCTTCATCTTTATTAGGAGAGTAAATTCCTCTTGGCTGTAAAAGCGCTATCACCGTATCCGACAACTCCGTTTCTGAAAAACAGCCGGAAGGGTCAGCATTTATTTTGAATAAGAATGAAGCATTCTTATTCTTTACACTTAGATCATAAGATCTTGATAGATAGCAAAAAAACAAATTATTTCCCTTTTCGACTTCTGTTTCGAAATGGCCCTGAATCACTTTTTTTAAAGGTTTATTTAAACTTAAAACACCCAAATACTGCCCTCCCTCGTTTAGTCTAGCTCTATGAATTTTCTCCTCAACTGTCTTTTCACCCAAATTAAAAAACTTGTTTTTAAACTCAATTTTATTGGAGCCCATTTTAAAGGTTTGATTCTGTGTAGCAATTTTGGTTTCTACGTCATTAAAAGGAGGAAAATCATTAAATTCAATTAGCTTTAGCCCTCCTCTTTCTAAAATTATTGGAGAATAATTAGAAATAGCTATTACTTTATCTATTTCCTCCTGAGGAATGTTTTCTTCATCACTCGATCCACAAGAAAATAAAAAAAACAAACCGCTAAAAAATATAATTACCTTTTTCATAAACAAATTATTCAAGTGTAAAAATAGAAAAAATGATCTATTTATCCCTTTGATTTATTGGGTAGGTTGCATGAAAACTAATCTGTTCATTTTTAATTAACAGATTCACTTTACATTTTAATTAAATCGCTTCTCTATAAAAAAGACCTCAACAAGGAAGCCTTTAATTAATTTATGAATCACCTACATGGATAACGTTTGATACTGTCCAAACAAAGGAGACTTATTAATGAAATCAGAGGAGGGGTTAACCATCAGAACGGGTATTTGAGCTTCATTTGTAATCAACTCTTCTTCTAAATTCTTTAAAAATGCAGTAATTGATCTGTAATTTAAATTAAGTACTGTAATAAAATCAGCGTTAATACTCGCTGAGTATCTAATAATTTGCTTAACAAAATCACCTTTACCATCTGCTTTTTCAACCACGTAATCAATACCATTTTTAGTGAAGAATTTTTTGGTATAGGTTACATTATTTTCTATTTTTTGTTTGTCGAATTTATCATCATCATACTCAGCGAAAATATGAACTTTGGCTCCAAGTTGAGATGCCATACTGGCTGTTAAAGAAATCTTTTGTTTGGTTTCAGCCCTAAAATCAATTGGAAAAACAATATTTTGGTATGCTTCCGGAACGATTTTATCCTGAACAATTAGGAAAGGTATCGTTGAGCTTGTAATAACCTTCATAGCGTATGATCCTGTAATATGCTGAATACCTTTTCTGCCGTGAGTCCCCATAATAATAAGCCTTGCTCCTTCATAATCAGCAACTTTATCAATATCCTCAAAAATGTTACCCGTAACTACTTTTCCAACAGTTGGGATATTATACTCTTTACTTACGCTCTCAGCAATAGGATCTAATTTAACTCTTGCCTCCTCGCTTTTTGTGTCTCGTTCAACAACGTGAAGCAAAACAATCTCTCCATTCATGATTTCAGCAATTTTTATTGCATGGTTTAAAGCTGTTTTGGCGACAGAGGTAAAATCAGTAGGAACTAAAATCTTATATACGTCTTTCATAATTTTAAAATTTTTTCTCAATTACTCTTTGGACCTTAAATGTCTAAAGAGTAATCTTTAAATTTACAATTATTTATAATAATCTTATTATGTAAACCTGTTTTTTAAAAAAATCAACTGCTTTTTTTAAAAACGGGTACAGTTGAACAGGCTTCTCCAAACATCAAGCTTCTCACAACCGGCTGAAGTTTTTGTGTAATTGTTATGTAGGCACTTTCAGGTATTGACTCTTTTCCACATCCCTTTATAATAACTCGCTTATCTAAATATTCGCTTTCATCTATTGCTTCGATTGAACGCTTTAGCAAAGCTCCTTTTAAATGGGATTTATTCCCTCGGACAACAAGAGAGGAATAAGGTTGTAAAGAAGAAGATATCAGCATATAAGCCCATAATGGAATAATCCCTTCAGAGGAGTTCGTAACTGCAACAAAACCATCTTGAAACTGTGACCAATCTTTCTCTTTAATTCTTTGGCGAAAATCCTTTTCACGAAGGATAATTCCGTCTTGCATGAAAGATTTTAAATCAATAACATACTGATTACCTTTTGGGATAAAGTCCACAAGATCAAGTGTAATTAAACCACTTTTTTCAACTCTATTTTCTATCACTTCGTTTTAAATAATAAATTCAGCTCATTAACTTAATTTAATTACTATATCATCCCCAACTCTATCTGAGCTTCTTCGCTCATCATGTGTCGATCCCATGTTGGTTCAAAAACAATTTCTACTTTACAATTTTTAACCAAATCCATACTCTTCACTTTTGTTTCAACCTCTGCAGGTAAACTTTCCGCAGCCGGACAATTCGGAGAAGTCAAAGTCATTTGAATTTCAACATTAGCTTCATTATCAATAGAAATTTCATAAATTAAACCTAGTTCATAAATGTCAACTGGTATTTCCGGATCGTATATAGTTTTAATTACTAAGACTATATTCTCTTCTAAATTTTTTTTTATTGATTGGTCCATATTTTTTTTAAATAGTACTGTATACTAAAGCGTATGCCTTAATTTTTTTTACCATTGCCACCAAACCATTACTCCTATTAGGTGATAAATGTTCCTTAAGTCCAATTTTATCGATAAAAGAAAGATTGTTTTTTACAATTTCTAAGGCTGGCTGACCATTAAATACCTTCACTAAAAGTGCACAAATACCTTTACTTATAATAGCATCACTATCAGCCTCGAAATAAACATTTCCGTTTTTTTCTTTAGCTGTAAGCCAAACTTGACTTTGACAACCCCTAACGAGATTATCTTCAACTCTATCTTCCTTTTTCATCTCTGAAAGCTCCTTTCCAAGAGTAATAATATATTCATATTTATCTGACCAATCTTCAAAAAGGTCGAAGTCCTCAACTAACTCTTCTGCAATTTCATTTATATTCATATTTTTATAAAATCATCGTTAATGCTCTTTTTAAAGCATTTATAAAAACATCTACCTCTTCTTTTGTATTGTAAAAAGCGAATGATGCTCTTGCTGTTCCTGTAACTTTAAATCGATTCATTAATGGTTCAGTGCAATGATGCCCTGTTCTTATAGCAACACCTAATTGATCAAGAATGGTTCCTATATCATAATGATGTGCTTTTTCATGGACAAAACTTAAGACACCAACCTTATTTAAAGATGTCCCAATAATTCGAATACCATCAATTGTTTCAATTGAATTTGTAGCGTAATCTAACAGCTCTTTCTCGTGTTTATGAACAAGCGCCCAATCAATCCTATTCAAATAATCTACCGCAGCGCCCAAGCCTATTCCTGCTGCGATATTTGGAGTTCCCGCCTCGAATTTATGCGGTAATTCATTGTAAGTTGTCTTTTCAAAAGTTACACTTTTTATCATGTCACCTCCACCTTGATAGGGAGGTAATTTTTCCAACCAGTCTTTTTTACCGTACAATATCCCAATTCCAGTTGGGCCAAACATCTTGTGAGCTCCAAAAGCATAAAAATCACAATTTAAATCTTGCATATCTACTTTCATGTGAGGAACACTTTGTGCTCCATCAAGTAATACCGGAATATTAAATTTATGAGAATAGTCAACAATTTCCCTTACCGGATTAATGGTCCCTAATGTGTTTGAAACATGCGTAATTGCAACTAATTTTGTTTTTTCAGAAAGGAGTGTTTTAAATAATTTAATATCCAAATCACCCCTGTCATCAATCGGACATACTTTGAGATTTGCTCCCGAATATTCGCAAGCCATTTGCCATGGAACAATATTACTATGATGTTCCATTTCTGAAATCAACACTTCATCACCTTCTTTTAAGAATTTTCTACAAAAACCATTAGCGACAAGATTTATTCCGTCTGTTGTTCCCTTAGTGAAAATAATCTCTTCCTCTAACTTAGCGTTAATATATTCCTTAATCTTCCTGCGAGAATTTTCATACGCTGATGTAGCATCCTGACTTAATGTATGAACTCCCCTGTGAATATTAGAATTTTCATTTTGATAAAAGCGGGCAATTCGATCAATAACTAAATTAGGGGTTTGACTCGTTGCCCCATTGTCAAAATAGACGAGATCCTTACCATTTACCTTTCTTTTTAAAGTTGGAAAGTCATCTCTTAATTCGAAAACACTATTTTTTCCCACCATATTTAAAAAGATTGAATACTAAAATTTTAATTTTTTGAATTAAAGTTATCAGCAATTAGTTTATCGGCATACCTACGAACAGAATCCTCTTCGATTTTATCTAAAACTTCGCCAATAAAAGCATCTAATAAAACCTTTTGTGCAGTTACTTCTCTCATCCCTCTCGATTTTAAATAAAACAGTGCTTCGTCATCAAATTGCCCAATCGTACACCCATGACTACATTTAACATCGTCGGCATAAATTTCTAATTGAGGCTTAGAATTAGATCGAGCGTTATCGCTCAAGAGTATATTAGCATTGCTTTGAAAAGCATTTGTTTTTTGAGCGATTTTATTTACATAAATTTTACCATTAAAAACACTTGTCGCACTATCGTTGACAACGCACTTATACAACTCATTAGACTCACAATTTGGTTTAGCATGATCAACATAAGTTTGATTATCAACATGAATGTCCCCATTGAGACATACTGAACCGAACAAATTGGCTACCGAATCAGAACCATCTAAAATGATATTCAGATTATTTCTAATCATTTTTGCATTAGCAGGAAGTGTATTAATTGTAAACACGGAATCTCTCTTTTGAGTTGCAAAATCAGCTCCTATGTGGTAAGTGTTTTCATTCTCATTTTGAATTTTATCTAAAGTAACATTAGCTCCCTCAGCAACGACAACCTCATTAATCACATTACTTAGGGCTGAGCTAGATTGGATTGTTTCGTAAGTTACGATGACTTTGGCCTGAGCAAGATTTTCTGTAACAATAAGATTTCTAGGGTAAGATGCAACCAAGTCACCGTCCACTAAATTCATAATATGGACAGGCTTGTCTAATGAACCTTTTGATTTAACATAAACAAATCCTCCATCCTGAGAAAAGGCAGAGTTTAGATTTACAAAAAACTGATCCTTCGCTCTGGTTTGAAAACCTAAATGAGGTTCTACCAATTTTATGAATTTACGCTTCGCATTATTTAAATTGGTCACAATAAAATCTCCGTCTTTTTCTTCTACTGTCTTGGAAAATTTTGGGACAAAAAAACCATTGACAAAAACTAAAACATAAGCATCTAAATCAGGTATATTATGGGCTTTAATTTTTTCCTCAATAATATTAACTGCTGTCTGAGGGCGGTATTCGGTTTTTGAAACCTCTCTCAAATTCGTGTATTTCCAATCTTCTAACTTTTTTGTAGGAAAATCTAGATTTTTTAAGTTCTTGAGTGCTAATTCTCTTATCTTAATAAAAGTTTTAGCTTCATGACTAAAGTCTTGTCCTTCTTGATTGATTAAAAATCTATCTTTATCAGTGAGCGTTATTGTTGCCATTTGATTTGCTTTTAAAAGATTTAAGACTTACTGTTCTCAAATTCTTCAATAATCCAATCGTACCCTTTCTCCTCTAGCTTTAGTGCCAATTCTTTTGTTCCTGTTTTCACAATTCTACCATCATATAATACATGAACAAAATCGGGGACAATGTAATCTAATAATCTTTGGTAATGGGTAACTACAACAAATGCATTTTCACTTGATTTTAATTCGTTAACACCGCTCGCTACAATCCTAAGAGCATCGATATCTAAGCCGGAATCTGTTTCGTCTAATATCCCTAATTTCGGTTCTAGCATGGCCATTTGAAAAATCTCGTTTCTTTTCTTCTCTCCCCCTGAAAAACCTTCATTAACAGATCTATTCGCCAATTTCCCTGAAAGCTCAACTAATTTTTGCTTTTCTTTCAAATGAGTCATAAAAGCTTTAGTTTCCATCGGAGGTAGTCCTCGGTATTCCCTAACTTCGTTTACAGCCGTTTTGATAAAATTAATATTGCTTACGCCGGGGATTTCAACTGGGTATTGAAAAGCCAAAAAAACACCCTCTCCCGCTCGTTCTTCAGGTGCTAAATCTAACAAATCACTTCCAGAAAAATCTACCGAACCAGCGGTAACTTCGTATTCTTCACGTCCTGCAAGAACTGAAGCTAAAGTACTTTTACCTGACCCGTTTGGTCCCATAATGGCATGTATCTCACCTGCTTTTACCTCCAAATCCAAACCTTTTAAGATTTGTTTTCCATCTATTTCGGCTTCTAATCCTTCTATCTTTAACATTTAATGCGATTTTTTCTATTTAATATTTTTTAACCTACCGAACCTTCTAAGCTAATTTCTAAAAGCTTTTTCGCTTCAATAGCAAACTCCATGGGAAGATTGTCCATGACATTCTTACAAAAACCATTTACAATTAAACCAATTGCTTTGTCTGTTTTGATACCTCTCTGATTACAATAAAAGAGTTGATCTTCTCCAATTTTTGAAGTAGTTGCTTCATGCTCAACTTTAGCTGTTCTATTTTGACACTCAATGTAGGGAAAAGTGTGAGCACCGCATTTGGCTCCAATTAGTAAGGAATCACATTGGCTAAAATTCCGAGATCCAACAGCACCCTTAGCAATTTTGACTAAGCCTCTATATGAATTCTGAGATTTTCCAGCAGAAATCCCTTTTGATACTATTGTAGATTTAGTATTCTTCCCAATATGAATCATTTTTGTCCCAGTATCCGCTTGCTGCATGTTGTTAGTTACCGCAACAGAAAAAAATTCTCCTATAGAGTTGTCTCCTTTAAGAATACAAGAGGGATACTTCCAGGTAACAGCTGATCCTGTTTCAACTTGCGTCCAAGAAATTTTTGAATTTTCTCCAGAGCACAAACCTCGTTTAGTTACGAAATTATATATACCTCCACGACCTTTTTTATCTCCGGGATACCAGTTCTGAACCGTCGAATATTTAACCTCAGCATCCTTCATGGCTACAATCTCAACAACAGCTGCATGCAATTGATTCTCATCTCTCTGAGGAGCAGTACAACCCTCTAAATAGGATACATATGAACCTTCATCTGCAACTATTAAAGTTCTTTCAAACTGGCCTGTATTTGCTTCATTGATCCTAAAGTAGGTAGACAACTCCATTGGACATCTTACTCCTTTTGGAATGTAACAAAAGGAACCATCCGAAAAAACAGCAGAATTGAGCGCAGAGTAAAAATTGTCTGCCTGAGGAACAACAGAACCCACATATTTCTTAACTAAGTCTGGATGATTTTTAACTGCCTCAGAAAAGGAGCAGAAAATGATACCCAAGTCACCTAACTTCTCTTTAAATGTAGTAGCCACAGAAACAGAGTCCATAACCACATCAACAGCAACGCCCACTAGCGACTTTTGCTCATTAATCGGAACGCCTAACTTTTCAAATGTTTTCAGAATTTCGGGATCTACTTCATCTAGGCTTTCATATTGCTTCTTAGGCTTTGGAGCTGCGTAATAAATAATATCCTGAAAATTAGGTTTTTGATAAGATACATGTGCCCAATCTGGCTCCTCCATCCTCTGCCATGTTTTAAAGGCCTTCAATCTCCATTCCAACAACCATTTTGGCTCATTTTTTTTATCGGAAATAAAACGAACAGTATCTTCTGTTAAACCTTTCTGAGCTAATTCAGAATCAATGTTGGACACGAAACCATATTTATAGTCTCCGGATGTTGCTTCTTCAATTATTTTATCTTCGTCAGACATACTCATACTCCTTCTTTATCTTTTTTACACTGCAAAACTCTCTCCACACCCACAAGTACGCGCGGCGTTAGGATTAGAAAAACTAAAACCTTTACCATTTAAACCACCTTCATATTCTAAAATCGTACCGGCTAGATAAAGTAAACTTTTCTTCTCTATGACAACTTTAACATCATTATCCTCAAATTCTTGATCATTGTCTTGTAACTCGGTATCAAAACTCAAATCATAGGAAAGACCTGAGCAACCACCACTTTTAACTCCAACACGTATAAAGCTATCCATAGGCATTTCCTCAAACCTTTTGAGTTTGGCGACTTGATCCCTTGCGTTATTTGAAACTTTAATCATAGCTTTAATTATTTAGAATTATTCTAAACTATTTATAAAAATACCTAAAAAACGGTATTATATCAAAGAATTTCATCATTTGTGATGAATGAACTATTGATTTTAATTATAGAAATCAATTAGTTGAACAATTAACTGGTAAAAAGTAGGCTTTTTAAAACTTACTATCAATTACTATTTTTAAATTTAATTTTCGACAATCAAATTTTAGCCTACAACGTTTAAAGAAGTAAAATTACTTATTAATGGTATCTTTACTATTATGATCAGGCCTTTGGGAATTGTTTTTATTTTAGCTCTACTTGTAAACGACTTAAAATCAACTAATTTCGATTTACTCAAGTGTGATGAATATACAATTCAAGACGGAATTCCGCAGAGCTTTATAGAGGACTTTTTCCAAGATGAACAAGGGTTTTTATGGATTTCTACTCAAGATGGAATATCAAGATTTAATGGATATAAATTCGAGAATTTTTATTCCAATCCATTTGATTCAAATACAATACTCAGTAACTATATTATTGAAATGGATAACTGGAACAAAGACTCACTTTGTTTTACCACAAGAATAGGAATTTCCATATTTGACCCTACCACAAAAAAATTCAAGAACTTCCCGTTTGCACTTCACAATGATTCAGTAGGATCAATTTCATCGTCTCAAATAATTGGTAAAGACTCACTTCTTGTATCCACATCAAAAGGCATATTTGGAGTGAAAATATCTAATGGTAAATCATTTGTGAAAAATCTAAACTTTACTGAAAAAGTTAAAAAAATAATTTCTCTAAACAGCAGGATATTTTTTGTTTCAGACACTGTTTTATACGAAAGAACCAAAAATAGAAATATACCTATTGTTCGATACAGAAAAAAAATAGTAAATCTATTTTCAACCGAAAAGGGTTTGGGAGTTTCATTTGAAAACAAATTCATTCTTCTTGAAAAAGACATTTCTGGAAAGGAGATACTATCCTTTCCAACCCAAGTAAATGATTGTTTATTTGTGAACGACGAATACTGGCTTGCAACCCAAGAACATGGACTTATTATTCACAATATCAATCAAGAAAACAATAAAAATAATGAAAGAAATCCTGCTCTTCTAAGTAAAAAAATAAAATCACTTTTTAGAGATTGTTTTGGTATAATTTGGATAGGTACCGATAACGGAATAAATAAGATAGACTTATCCAAACAACAACTCCTTCAATACAGACCCTCTCAACATAGCCCAAAATCAAGCAATAATTCTTGGTCATTTTGGGAAAACGACAGCATTTTAATATCTGGTTATGACAATGGACTGCAAGTTTTAAAAAAAAGTAGTAATACGCACTCCTGGATTCCCTTCAGTGGATTAATTTTAGATATCATCGATTTTAATGACACAATTTTTCTTGCAACATCAAAAGGAGTCTACACATTATCGAATCGAGACTCTTCTTACATAATTGATTCTTCATATTTAAAAGTCTCTCACAATAAAAAACAGGATATTATTTTTAGCTTTTTTAAAACAAATGACTTACTCCTTGTAGGAAGTTTAAACTATCTATCAGTTTTTGATCAAAAATTGTCCTTGATGAAAAGATGGGCATTCAAAAACGTAAGAGGTTTTACTCAAGTAAACAATAGTGTTTACTTTACCGGTCACCCGACAGGTATATACCAGATTATGAATCTGCAAGATAAGACCAAATGGAAAATTCAAACAACCCCATTGAAAGAAGTTGAGCATTTATTATCATTATCTATAGGAAAAGGCAAAGATAGTAGTGTTTGGTTGGGTCTTTACGGTGGAGGGTTAATTCGATTTGACACTCAAGATAAAACAACAAAACACTACTCGACCAAAAACGGTTTACCCAACAACACTATTTACTCAATTATTCCTTTTAAAAATACAATCTGGTTTAGCACTAACGCTGGATTATCAAAATACAACATCAAAAGTGAAGAGTTTGTTAATTATACAACTTCAGATGGTACACAAAGTTTAGAATTCAATTCTGGAGCAGGCTATATAAACAAAAAAAAGAAGCAAATATATTTTGGAGGTATAAATGGATATAATATTGTAAATACAAATAAAAAAAACATAAACTCCATACCTCCTAAAGTTTACATTACTTCAATTATATACAAGGGAGAAGACTTACTAAAATCCGATTCCAAAAACACAACAACAGAAGGGAATACTAAATTAGTTACAATACCTCACAAAAGAAATAATTTTGAAATCATAGTAGATGGATTGCACTATTCATCGCCCAAAGAGAACCTATTCAAAACAAAACTAGAAGGTTGGGAAGATGAATGGAAAACAGTAAAAGGGAAAAAATCATTTCGATTCAGTAATCTCCATGACGGAGAATACACGTTTTTAGTAAAATCCGCAAATTCTGATGGAGTATGGAATATGAAAGAAGAAAAAATAAAGATAGTAATCAAACCGCCATTTTATTTAACCTGGTGGTTTATTATTAGTTTGAGTGTTTTCTTTTTAAGTCTTCTTGCCTACACCCTCAACTCCAGAATTAACCGATCAAAAAGTCAGAGAGAAATATTAGAAAAAAAAGTGAGGGATAGAACTAGAGAGGTTGAAAATCAAAAAAGAAAATTAGAAGAAAAAAACAGAGAACTAGAGGAAGAGAAAAATAAAGAGGAAGAAGTATTATTAAATATGCTCCCAAGAGAGACAGCAAAAGAACTCGTATCAACAGGGAAATCTACACCAAAAAGCTATAAAATGGCAACCGTAATGTTTGCTGATTTTAAAAATTTCACTAAAATAACTGAAAATTTAGGTCCAAAGGAGCTGGTTGCAGAGCTAGACGATTCTTTTGCTAAATTTGACGATGTAGTTGGCAAATTAAATATAGAAAAAATCAAAACCTCTGGAGATGCATATATGTGTGTGGGAGGCATTCCAATTCGGAACCAAACTAACCCAATTGACTGCGTCCTGGCTGCCTTTCAATTTCAAAAATACATGCTTCAAAAAAGGGACATCAGAGAAGGTACTGGAAAACCTCAGTGGCACCTGAGGATTGGATTACATACTGGTGCACTGGTTGCTGGCGTTGTAGGTAAAAGAAAGTTCCTGTATGATGTTTGGGGAGATACTGTCAATACAGCCGCCAGAATGGAAACAAGTGCAGAAGAGGGAATGATTAACGTTTCCGGAGCTACCTATGAATACATAAAAGATTATTTCGAATGTGAATATAGAGGAAAACTTCCTGTGAAAAACAAAGGAGCTATTGACATGTATTATGTTACCAAAATAAAAAAAGGATTTCACACGGATGATGAACAAACTCCAAATGGAAAGTTTTTTGAGCTCTTAAATTTCAAAGTATACACCCAACAAAGTTTCCAAAACGTACGTGACTATTTTATTGATCTATTGGAGCAAAATGAATTTATTTCAAAACTCAAATATCATGGACCCCATCACACTTTGGATGTTATGAGAGCATCAGAAAGGATTGGAATTGCCGAAGGGATAGGGAAAGAGGATTTAATGCTCGTAAAGCTAGCCGCTCTTTTTCATGATAGCGGATTTTTAAACAAATATGAGAATAACGAGTTTGAAGGAGCAAAGCTTGCAAAACGCGAACTTCCTAGATATGGATTTACGGATGATCACGTAGACACTGTTGTAAATATGATTTTAGCAACTAAAATACCTCAAGATCCGAAGACTCATTTGGAAGAAATTTTATGCGACGCAGATTTGGATTACCTGGGGCGAGACAAAGAAGAGTTTGATAAAATTAGTTCATCATTGGCCAACGAATTAATCGATATGAAAATACTCAAGTCAATGGAACAATGGGATCCAATCCAAATCAAATTTCTAGAAAGCCATACGTATTATACAAAAACATGTATAAACGACAGAAGACCAAATAAAATAGAAAGACTAAGAGAAATTAAAGATCGATTACAAGGACCTAACGAAGAATAAAATGTCTGGAATGTTATCTCTAAACGGAAACCAACTCTGACAACTCTACTTTTAAAGCTTCAGAAATGACATATATCGTATAAACATTTGCACTTACCTTTGCATTTTCAATCTTTTCCATATGCTGCCTATCCATTCCACATGCTCTTGCTAATTGAGACTGATTATATCCTTTTACCTTTCTTACTGCTTTTATATTTTCGCCGATCTTTGTTGCAAGATCTAACTTTTCTAACTGCGATTCCATAGTTACTTCTTATAAGTCTTTTAAGTACTTAATTCCCCAATTTAAAAAAATTAAAACTATGTTTTTTATTTTAAAAATTAATGATTTGACATAAAAAAATACCAACTTTTTTAACACGGATTAGAGTTGAAAAATAAAAGTGATTTTCTGCTAATTAAGAATATTATGACTTCTGGTTAATGTTTGGATTTGATTTAAATAATGTTGGGTATGTTTCATTGCAAAAAATATAAATTGATAAATATCTAGTTTCATTCCGGAAACAACGCTTATTTCAGATTGATAGTTACTCGCGTAAACAGCGGGAACTTTACTAGAAAACAGAATTAGTTTTTGTAACTGAACGGCTAATTTGAGTTCCAATTCTTCTATTGATAAATAGAGAGGAACACAAAAATCTTGAGAAGATCTAATTTTAAATAAACTTACTTTAAGCATTGTTTTAATAATTGTGAAATCAGATTCAAAATATCCTCTATCTTGGTTAAGAAACCCCTCGTGCAAGAAAGATTCAAGTTTTTCAATTTTTTTTAAAAAATATTGATTCACCAAATAAATATGACCGAATCCCTCTAAAATGTTATTTTCTAAACTATATGACACGTTGTTTTTTACTGATATCTCACGAATCAAAGCATTAAAATCTAATGATATCTTTAGTCCAAATTCACTGAGATCAAGTCTTGTCTGATTAAATTTCATGTTTTTCATATTCACTTTTTTAGTCTTAAACCAAACTAAAAAACCCCTTAAATCGAGCGAACTCAAATAAGGGGCAAACAATATTCACCAACAATGGTGTCTATAGTTGAAAAGGGATTATTAACGAATTGGATATTGTAATATTTACTATGATATTTTTTCTTAAATATCCCAAAACAACGGTAAAAATTATTTTCCTCTTAACTTGGCAAAGCAAAAGTATATCGATACTGCATTTATTAATTATTGAATATCCAATAAGGTGATTACAATTTTTGGGTTCTAAACAAAAAACAACGTTTTAGAAATATTTTTTTGCAAAAAACACAAAAATTACTCCTGAGGAATAGCTATTTCAACTCTTTTTTAACTACTATTGAAACATTTTATGCTTTTTAACATAAAAGGCATTTAAATACATCAAAAACTATGTTTAATAAATTATTTTTTTGTGCCGGTGGACTTTGTTTAATTTTAATAAGTTGTAAGCAACCTAAATGCCCTGAAAAT
>MDSV01215482.1_pt1 | contig 14041 bp, 13 predicted proteins | sample 810851 | NCBI WGS metagenome assembly MDSV01 (sample SAMN05326640, study PRJNA326480) | marine metagenome | isolation source: seawater | place: Atlantic Ocean: North East | collected 2012 | reverse complement strand
TTATTTGTAGTGATAAAAGAATTACATACCAGTTTGCCTGATGACAATAGCAGTTTGGTACCACCTGATCCCATCTCGAACTCAGAAGTGAAACGAACTAACGCCAATGGTAGTGCAGGGCTTCCCTGTGTGAGAGTAGGAAATCGTCAGGCTTTTTATTTAGAAAGAGCTTTCAGTGATCTGAAAGCTCTTTTTTTTTGTTATTGTTATAAAATTAGCTTCATGGAACTTCAAGAAATCTCAGATCGCATGGAAATCGAGAAGCTTGTTACAAACTATGCTTCTGCTGTTGACCAAAAGCAATTTCATAGGTTTAGAGATTTTTTTACACCCGATTGCTTCATTGATTACACAAAGGCTGGAGGAATTAGCGGTACTTTAGAAGAAATAATTTCTTATTTAGAGTCAGCGCTTAAACACTTTCCCAATTATCAACATATGATCTCAAATATTTCTATTGATTTTGATGAAAGCAATAACTCAGCTATTGGCAAGGTCATGTGCTTCAACCCAATGGAGGATAAGAAAGGAAAAGTGTTCTTCTTGGGATTGTGGTACAACGATAAATATCAGCGCACCAAGGATGGTTGGAAAATATCAGAAAGAATTGAAGAAAGTTCGTGGTCATTAAACGCACCCATCAATACGAAATAAGGATTTAAATTGATAATTGGTTTAACAGGCGGCATCGGATCAGGGAAATCAGCTGCAGGAAATATTTTTAGACAACTTGGGATTACCGTAATTGATGCTGATCAAGCATCAAGGGAAGTTTTTGAGAAAGACCCAATAGCAAAATCTGAAGCCATTGATTTGTTAGGTGAAGAGATAGTTCAAAGTGATGGAAATCTTAGTAGAGAAAAAATTAGAGACTTAGTATTCAATGATTATGACCTTAAAAGTAATTTAGAAAAAATTGTTCATCCAGCTGTTAGAAAAGTGATTAGTAACGAAATCCAAAAATCTGAGTCAATCTATACGATAATTGAGGTCCCATTAATTTTCGAAACTGATTCAGCCTCTAACTATCAACGAATTCTGGTGATTGATTGTAAGCTTGAGATTTCCTTAAATAGGGCAGCATCAAGAGATAATGTCCCTGACACTGAGATAAAAAAAATTATGCTCTCGCAATGCAGCAGAAATGAGAGGTTAAGTATTGCCAATGATGTAATCACTAATAACGACAGCCTCCAAGACTTGGAAGGAAAGATTTCAACTATCCATAACTTTTACTTAGAGTTATGTGATGAGTAATCAATTATCATGCCCACAATGTAAAAGGGAAGCAGATATCAGTAAGAAAAATATATTTCGCCCATTTTGCTCAGAAAGATGCAAGCTTATAGATCTAGGTGAATGGGCTAATGAGGAAAAAGTTATACAAAGACCAATACACTCCGAAGATTTTTTAGAAGATTAAGTAAACATTGAAATACCAGCGATTCCCTGAGCTCCATGTTTTCGTGCAATTTCTAAGTCCAGAATGTTCATACCTCCCAGAGCAAAGACTTTAGAGGAGCATTGAACTGCTAATTTTGAAAAGTTTTTCCAGCCCAATTTTGGATTGAATTTATCAATCAAGACTGGACTCACCAAAACAAAATCAAGGCTCATGAAATTTGCTTTATTGATTTCTTCAATATTATGGCAAGAAGCAGAAATAATAGATTGAGGTTTTAATTTTTCTAAGCTCTCATTTTCAACTCTTTTTAATTCAACAGAATTCATATGCAAACCAAAGGAAATATCTTTTTGACTGGCGAAATCATTTGCTTTTGCATTAATGGAAATTGATGTATTAGAAAGTTTTCTAAGTCTGTTTGCAAACTCAAGTTTTGTTGCAAAGGAAGCATTATTATCCCTAACTATAATCAGATCTGGGTTGTTTCTTATTGAAAAAGACTTGATATATTCTTGGGGATCAAGATCATCTAACTTATCTGGAGTGATCGCAATAAGTCTCACTTTCCACAACAATGCTTAAATTTCTTTCCTGAACCACAATGACATGGATCATTTCTACCAAGCTTTGGTGCGTTTCTTTTGATGGTTTGAGGTACTTTAGGCTCTTGTAGTTCTGAAGAAATATTTTGATCTATTGTGGGTTGTTGAAGGGTTGGTTGATTTTCCGAGCTTAGAGATTGTTGTTTCTTTTGTTCTTCTAGAGCTCTTTCTTTTAATTCGTTAATCTCCTCTTCAGAAACTAATTCAAGACTAAAGAGTACTTTTACCGTTTCTATATTTATTGTTTGAAGCATATCTTCAAACATTTCATATGCTTCTCGTTTGTATTCATTTTTTGGATTTTTTTGTGCGTAAGCCCTTAACCCAATGTTTTGTCGTAAATGATCCATTTCTGCAAGATGATCTTTCCAGTGATTATCCAGAACCTGAAGCATGACTTGTTTTTCAAGCATTTTAAGATTATTACCAATATGAGCATATTTTGATTTGTAGAATTTAGATGCCTCATCAGCAACATAGAAAGCTATATCCTTAGGTAATATTGATCGATCGCTTTTAACCTTTTCTGTAAGACTTAAGCTGAGTTTGAAATTTGATCTAAGTTCTTCTTCAAGCTCGACTAATTTCCATTGAGTTTCTACAGATTCAGGAGGTACGGCATTGTATGATATCGCAGTAAATTCATCTTCGATTAACTCGTTGATGCTATTGGATATTTCATCTTCAAAAAGAAGTTGATCTCTTAGTTGGTATACAGCTTGCCTTTGATCGTTTGCAACATCATCATATTCAAGCAGGTTTTTTCTGAGATCAAAGTTACGGTTTTCAATTCTTTTTTGCGCATTTTCAATACCTCTTGATAGCATTTTATGCTCAATATGATCATCACCCATGCCGATTCTCTCAAATAAACCTCTACGACTGTCAGATATGAAGAGCCTTAACAAGTCATCTTCTAACGAAAGGAAAAACTTTGAGTAACCAGGATCACCTTGTCTTCCAGCTCTACCTCTCAACTGGTTATCAATCCTTCTTGATTCATGTCTTTCAGTTCCTAAAATATGTAAGCCTCCTGCGTCAAGCACGGTTTGATTCTGTGATACCCAATTGGAATCTTTTTCACCTTCAGTTTTCCCACCTAAGACAATATCAGTCCCTCGCCCAGCCATATTTGTAGCAATTGTGACTGCGCCAGGCACTCCTGCATTTGCAATGATTTCAGCTTCTTTTGCATGCTGTTTGGCATTGAGAACCTGATGTTGAATTCCTTTTTTTGTTAGGAGCGAGGATACTATCTCTGAAGATTCGACTGATGCAGTACCCACAAGAACAGGTGCTTTTTTTGAGCATATAGTCTCAATTTCTTCAATTAAGGCTTTGTATTTTGCCTCTTTAGTTAAAAAAACTAAATCATCACAATCCTCACGAACCATATCTTTATGAGTTGGAATGATGACAACATCCAGCCCATATATTTCACTAAACTCTCTAGCCTCGGTATCTGCGGTCCCTGTCATTCCAGATAATGTTTTAAAGAGCCTAAAAAAATTCTGAAAAGTTGTAGAGGCTAATGTTTGTGATTCTCGTTGAACCGTTACATTTTCTTTGGCTTCAAGAGCTTGATGAACTCCTTCGCTAATTCTTCTCCCAGGCATTGTTCTCCCAGTGTGCTCATCAATGAGCAGCACTTCATTGTTCCTAACCAAATAATGAACATTTTTATTAAATAAATAATTAGCTTTCAGGGTTGCCTGAACATACCTCATAATTTTGAGATTGGCAGCTGAGTAAAGATTTTCATCTTCATTGAGCATTTCAATTTGCTCGAGGTAATTCTCTACTTTGATATATCCATCATCTGTAAGATCGACAGAGCGCATTTTTTCATCAATTAGATAATCGCCTTTTTCATTTTCATCAAGGGGCTCTTCCTCAGTTTCTTCTCTGGACTGACGTTTAAGGGTAGGGATAATCTTCTTTATTTTTTCATAATACTCTGGACTCTCACTGGATGGGCCTGAAATTATAAGAGGAGTTCTGGCTTCATCGATAAGAATAGAATCAACTTCATCAACAATTGCAAAATCAAGTGAGCATTGAACTTTGTCTTCCGCTCGCAAAGCCATATTATCTCGAAGGTAGTCAAAGCCAAGTTCATTGTTAGTTGCATAAATTACATCACTCTCATAGGCTTGTTTTTTTTCTTGAATTTCCTGATTGGAATAAATAACACCAACAGACATACCTAAGAATTCATATACAGGTTTCATCCACTCCGAATCTCTTTGCGCAAGATAGTCATTCACGGTAACAAGGATGACCTTGTTATTATTAAGGTAGTTTACGTAAGCAGGCAGGGTAGCTACCAAGGTTTTTCCTTCACCTGTTTTCATTTCACTGATTTTCCCTTGAGCAAGAGCAATGCCTCCCAGAAACTGAGAGTCAAAATGTCTCAGACCAATGGTCCTCACTCCAGCCTCTCTTACTGCAGCAAAAGCATGAGCTGTTAACAAGTCATTATTTTCAGAGTAATCTTTAATGATTAAAGATTTAAGTGATAAAAAATTATTATCATTAAGTTCTTTGTAGGTAGCCTCAAGTTCGTTTGCTAGTTGAACAATTTTATTTATTTTATTGAGATACCTTTGGTTGCTAGAACTAAATATTCTCTGAAAGATACTCATCGCAGGGACTATGTATTTTCGAATGGGGGCTTTGAATAGGATATCGGTGCAGTAGCAATATCCTCAAAAGTAACGATTTCCCAGGCATCCTCAGAATCAAGAATTTTTCTCAACAGCTCATTATTTAAAGAATGTCCTGACTTGTATCCAGTAAACTGTCCAATAAGGTTATGCCCCAGCAAGTATAGATCACCAATAGCATCCAACATTTTGTGTTTTACAAACTCATCATCAAAACGTAGCCCTTCTTCATTTACAATTCCGTCTTCTCCAATTGCAATTGCATTAGCCACACTGGCTCCCAGAGCCAAATCTTGAGATTGTAGGTAATCCAAATCTTTTGTTGATCCAAAGGTTCTTGCTCTGCAAACCTCTTTAACAAAGGATGTTGAGGAAAAATCTATTGAGGATGTTGATGCATACTTATTAATGGTTGGGTCATCAAATTCAATCGTAAAACTTACTTTAAAACCATCAAAAGGCTTAATGGCTGCATACGAATCTCCACGCTCAACCCTAACCTCTTTCTTTACTTTAATAAATTTTTTGATCTTATCTTGTTGAGTGATTCCAGCTGATTGTATTAAAAAAACAAAAGGCCCAGCACTACCATCCATGATAGGAATTTCAGGACCATTAACTTTAATAGTGCAGTTATCTACACCTAATCCTGCTATAGCGGATAGCAGATGTTCAATGGTAGCTATTCTTGATCCTTCTTTATACAAAGTGGTTGATAGTGTTGTATCACCCACATGCTCAAATATAGCTGGAATTTCAACGTTTGGTTCAAGGTCTGATCTAATGAAGTTAATACCTGAGTCAGCAAGTGCAGGGAGTAATTCTAAAATAACTTTCTTACCGCTGTGTAGTCCAACTCCCATAGCTTTAATTGGGTTAGTGATGGTTCTTTGTTGAAGCATGAGATTTATAAGCTACTCTTATGTTTTTTGATTTCAAATAATACCACCCCTGAAGCCACAGATACATTCAAACTATTTATTAATTCACTGTCACTGAGGTTTACAACATGACTGCAAGCATCGAGAGTTTTTTGTCGAATGCCGGTTTCTTCGGATCCCACAATAATAGCTAAAGGAGTATTGAAATTCATTGATGTATAGATATCTTCACTGTGTTCACTGGTCCCAATAATTTCAATGCCTTGATCTTTGAGGAATTTAATTACATTTATCAAATTTGAGACCATAAAAATATTTCCAACTTCTGTTCCACCACATGAAACATTCCTAACAGTTGATGTAATGGGAGAGCATTGATATTTATTAATAATTATTGCATCGACATTAGCTGCAATTGCTGAGCGGATGCATGCTCCTAGATTCCTTGGATCAATAATGTTATCAACAATAAAAAGTGTAGGATTCTCAGTTGCTGATGATTCGATAAATTCTTTTAGGTCTTTATTTCCTAAGGTAGGTTGAGGGGTAATTTTTGCTATTGGGTGCTGCTTAATTTTTTTATTAACCTCGACATCGATGCTTAAACTTTCTGCAACAGAAACAAGGCTTGATAATCTCTTATCATTTCGGCTATCAGGGATAAAAATCTTTTTGATGATTTCAGGCGAATGCTTTAAAAGCGCATCCATAACATGAAAACCTTCACGTTTTTCTTCTTCTTTTATGTTCATTTTGCAGGAGGGTCATTTTACCCTCAAATGGAGAAACTGCTACTATCTTTACCTTAATAGAGTCACCAAACTTATATCTTCTGCCAGACTTTATTCCATATAAATAGGTTTGATCTTTTGATAATTGATAACGATCTCTTTTTAAGTCTGCAACGTGGAGTAACCCTGAAACTAAAAATTTTTCTAGGGTAATGAATAATCCAAACTCTGTTACTCCAGAAATCACCCCCTCAAATGTCTCACCTACATGTCTTTTTAAGTAATCAAAAATTAAAATTTGATTAACTTTTCTTGAAGCATTTTCTGCTCGATGTTCAAGTTTAGATGAAATTTCACAGATCTCTTGATCATTTTTTTTATAACCTGAATAACCATTATCATCTTCAATGCAACTTTTAATCATTCTGTGAGTGAGTAAATCCGGATACCTTCTTATTGGGGAGGTAAAGTGACAATATTGATCTAGCTGGAGCCCAAAATGACCTAAATTTTCGGTTGAATATTCAGCACGTTTCATTGTTTGGAGAATGAGCGATTGCTTTAATTGATCCTTGGCAGATATTTTTTCAGAGATACTATTAATTTGAGATGCTGGATCTTGAAGGTTTTGTAACTGAGCGTCGCCACCTAAGATTTTTTTCAGCGTTTTAAGTTTTAATTTATCGGGTTCCTCATGAACTCTAAAGGGAGCATATCCAAATCTATTATTCAATAAATCAGCAGCACATTCGTTTGCTAGAAGCATACATTCTTCGATCATCTGGTTGGCAAAAATATTTTTTCTAAAACTAATTGCTTTAGAAGTACCATCATCATTAATTTTTATTATGTGTTCTTTTGAGTGAATTCTAACCGCACCTCTTTTATCTTTAATTAAAATTCTTTTATGGGCTAAGCTTTTTAGATTCTTAAGTGAATCAATTACTGCATTTGAGAGTGGGGATTCAAAACTATTATTTTCTACTTCTGTGTAAGTTAATCTTGCATGAGAATGGATAATGGCTGAAAAAAAATTATATTTTCTTAGGTAACAATCTTTATCAAGATTAATTTTTACCACAAGGGAGGGGCGATCTTCATTTGGCTTCAGTGAACATAAATTATTAGATAGGACTTCAGGCAACATTGGAATAACAAAATTAGGGAAATAGATTGATGTTCCTCTGTTTATCGCTTCTTTATCAATGTTTGATCCAGGTTTTACATAAAGTGAGACGTCAGCAATGGCAACGTACAGATCATATCCATCAGTGTGTTCAACACAGAAGACAGCATCATCAAAATCTTTTGCATCTTCACCATCAATGGTTACAAAAGCAATATTAGAAAGATTTTTCCTAATGAGATTATCCAGATTAATTTTTAATGATGCAGACTCTTGCTTTACAATAGTTGGCCACGAGGTTGGTAAAGAGTTTTCTTGAACGACATGCTCAATAGCTTCTTCAAGAGTGATAGATGATGTATTTTTTTTTAGATTGATAAGGCATTATATTTGAATAATGTTTTAATCAAAACATGACACTAATGAAAAAATTTTTAATTGCATTTTTTTTATTTCATTTCATATTTATTAGGGCTGAGACCCTAATAGATGAAGTTATCGTTGTCGGCTCTTATCTTCAATCAACAGAATCAGACCTTTCTCCAATTAGCATCATTGATAAAGATTTAATTGATGATCTAAATATCTCTTCAATTGCAGAAATTTCTAAATATATTTCTTCTTCCTCTGGATCTCATTTTCAGGCAAATACCCTAGGAGGGGTTGATCAGGGAATGGCATCGATCACTCTTAGAGGTCTTGATCATGCTTCTACCCTAATAATAATAAATTCAAAAAGGCATACATTCGCTGGGACCCCCTCTAATCAGGGAGAGGGATATATTGATGTAAATATTATTCCTGAGATTGCAATTAACAGAGTTGAAATTTTAAAGGAAGGTGCAACTTCTCTTTATGGATCTGACGCTGTTGCTGGGGTTATCAATTTTTCCTTGTTAAGAAAATTTGAAGGACTAAATTTAGATTTTAGCTATCAAGAAACCGATAATTATGATCAATCTGAATCCTCTTTGGGGATGTTATATGGATGGAGTTCTAACAAGGTTAATTTTGTGCTTGGATTCAATCATTTGGATAGAAATCCACTATCTGCATCTAAAATTCCTGGAATTGCGGAGCTTGCACTCAGTGGCTTTGGTAGGACATTTAAAGTTAAGGAAGATGCATTTGTTAGCTCAGGCCCATACTCTGGAAATTATTCTAAAGATGACCTTATTCCTGACCCAAGATGTGAAATTAATGGGGGAATACTCAGTGGAGGCAGGTGCAGATTCTTATATGGGAATCGTTTCAATATTGTTAATGATGAAACGCATAATAAGCTTTATTCATCCATAACACTTGAAAGTGAAAGATTTGATTTTAATTCAACAATGATTTTTTCAAGTGTTGATGTTAATGACAATCCCCAATCCCCCTCATATCCAGCTCTTCCTTTTCTAAGTCGACCAATTGAAGCTGACCAGGCAGGCAATCCCTTTGGGGTACAAGTCACTTGGTATGGCAGACCACTAGGCTCAGAGTTTGCCTCACCCTACTCGCCAAAAGATATTTCTCAGTATCACCTAAGTAATGAGTTTATATTTGAATTAGATGCATCATCCAGCTTAGAGATTTCGCTAACCAACAGCATGCATTCAAATGATCATAAAAGACCAGATATCATAGATTCTAGATTCTTAAATGCTATTAATGGACAGGGCGGTTCAAGTGGCAATGAATTGTGGAATATTTTTGATTCACAAGAGTTGTCTATTGATTTGATTAATTATGTTAGTGGTTTTGAAGAATCAAAAAAGGAGGCCTCCCTTGATGTATTAGATTTGGTTTACACAAGGACGCTTGATGATACTGAGTTTGCGTTAGGTCTCCAATATGCTGAAGAGTCCTTGGAGATAAAATATAACGAAATTGCCAGAGTTGAATTTGATAAAGATGGAAAGCTTTTAAAAACAGCAGATCTATTTTTTTTAGGTGGTGGAAAAAATGTTGATTCCAGCAGATCAAAGCAAGCCATCTTTTTTGAAGCCAATCATAGCATTTCTGAATTTACAGACCTTAGATTTGCAGCTAGGTATGAAGAAGTAAAAAATGATTCCTCATTTGATCCAAAAATCTCAATTCGTCATCGGTTATCTAATAACGTTTTTCTAAGGGCATCATCAAGTACAGCATTTGCTATGCCTTCAATGGCACAAATGTATTCGAGCGAAATTAACTTAGGTAGCGTAAGGGACACTGGGAATGTGTTCGTGAGACAAGCTCAGCTAGGTAATCCAGACTTGAAGCCAGCAACCTCAGACAACCAAAATTTTGGGTTGATTTATAAAGCGAATAATTTTGACTTGGCGGTGGATTATTGGACTATCGATTATAAAAATAGAGTGGAGATTGAGGATGCCCAAGCCATGCTCAATCAAGATCCTAATGGGTCTTCAATTACAAGAACTGAGAGTGGCGACTTAATTGGTGTTACAACCCAATATTTTAATGAAGATCAAACTGATCTAAAAGGTATTGATTTAAGCGTTAACTCAATCTTTAATTTTAAAAATCTTGGAGAACTTTCTCTAAATCTTGAAGCAACTCATCTTATTGAATTTATGACTCCTGAACTACAGAACCAATCACAGAGTTTCTCTATGATAAATAGGGTCGGTAAATTTAATTACGATTCACCTACTCATGCTCTTCCAAGAAATAGAGTGAATCTTTTTATTAATTGGTATGTTGATGGCTATGAGCATGTTCTAAATACAAGATACATAGATAGCTACAAAACCCGCCGATCTATAAATAGTCTTGCTCAATCATTGGGCTATGACAATGCGATTGATTCATTCTTGGTATTTGACTGGTGTCTTAAATCAAGTACGCAGGATAAGGAAAGGATTTTTGGAGGCAGCATGGAAGTAGGGTTTTGTGTTATTAATTTATCGGATGAAAAGCCACCACGTTTATATGATGCACCGGATTTCAGTTTTGATACTAGGGTGCATGATCCTCGAGGAAGAATTTTTCAAATATCTTTTAACTACCGAATTTAAAAAAAGCCCATTATTCAATGGGCTTTTTAAAAAAGAACACATGTAGTAGAAAAAGTAGGGGGGAAAGAATATCTACTACAACTTTATATATGCAATATTAATGCCAAATAGTATTTTTAATCAGGAAATGGAGCCACCTGTCAGATTCGAACTGACGACCTGATGATTACAAATCAACTGCTCTAGCCAACTGAGCTAAGGTGGCACGGTTGCATATTATATATATTTTATTGCTCAGGAAAAGAGCAACCTATACCCCCAATTCCACAATAACCATTTGGATTTTTTTGGAGGTACTGTTGGTGGTATTCTTCAGCCAAATAATAATCATTTAATACTTTTAATTCAGTAGTTATAGGTCCAAACCCTGCTCTTGATATTTCTTGTTGAAAGGTCTCTAAAGTTGTTTTAGCTAAATTGAGATCTTCTTCATTATTTGTATAGATCACAGAACGATACTGACTGCCAATATCATTTCCCTGTCGCATGCCTTGCGTGGGATCATGCATTTCCCAAAAGCTGACCAAAATTCCTTTCAATGAAATCTCTAAAGGATCAAATACTACCCTGACCACTTCAGCATGGCCGGTGCTGCCAGAACAAACCTCCTCATACGTTGGATTAATTGAAGAGCCGCCTGCATAACCTACTGAAGTAAGCCTGACACCTTGCAAATTCCAAAGTCTTCTTTCGACACCCCAAAAGCATCCTGCACCCAGGATAATTTCTTTATGATCTTCGGGGGTGGGTGAATCTAAATCTAAGTTAAAGATTGAATGAATCATATTGATGCATAATCTACCGAACACTCGCCTGAATTGAAAGTAAAAATTCCATTCTCATTACTAAGGAGCATTTCACCGTTGTGATTGATGCCCTCAAAAATCCCTTCTACTTTGTCAGAATCATTCAAATTAAGAGTAATTTTCTGATGCATATGCACACAATGCTTTTCCCACTCTGATTGCCAGTCCTTAAAGCCTTCCTTACCTAAAGCTATTTTTTCAAAGGCACTCGCAATTTTGATAATAATTTTGCTTCGATCAACTTCATTATCAATTTCTTTTAGGCCAATCCATGAATCATTCGCTACATCAGATTCAATATTAATACCGATGCCAACAATAAAATTATTAATCTTATTATCTTGATCGATTTCTACTAATATTCCTCCGGCTTTACGCTGATTAAGTATTAGATCATTTGGCCACTTTAAAAGCACATTGATCTCTTTTGAAGCTTCTTGAATTGCTTTCTTAACAATTAATCCAGTCACTAAACTCAGTGCAGGTATTTTGTTAGAAACAGCAAATCTTAAGGACATATATATGTTGCCTATTTTTGGACTGTCCCAAGAATTACCTCGCCTTCCTCTGCCTGCTGATTGCTTCTCAGCAACTACCAAATCAAGTATTTTTTTGCTTTGAACCGATTTTATGAATGTATTGGTTGAGTCAACATCATTAAGAACTACTAAATTTGTAATTTCAGAGTTAAGTTTGCCTTGCAATTCAAGTGAATTAAATTTCATCAATTTAGGATTTTATGTTGACTTAAGGGCATTCTAGAACAAAAATACCATCCTTTGCATTGGAGGGGTTGGGGAGCGGTCAAACCCAGCAGACTGTAAATCTGCCGCCTCGTGCTTCGGAGGTTCGAATCCTCCCCCCTCCACCATCTAAAAACCCCCAATTTGAATACCAAAAAAAGGTTGAGTTTCTTGTTTTTTAGGGGGATAATACGCCACCTTAAATTTGGATGTTATAAATCGGGCTCATATAGCTCAGCGGTAGAGCACTTCCTTGGTAAGGAAGAGGTCACCGGTTCAAGTCCGGTTATGAGCTCCAAATTTATGATTTAACTAAATATTGTTCAGAGAGGCACTAATGGCTAGAGAAAAATATGAAAGAACCCTCCCGCATGTAAATGTGGGTACGATTGGTCACGTTGACCATGGTAAAACTACTTTAACAGCTGCATTAACTAAGGTTTGTGCAGAAACATACGGTGGTGATGCAGTTGCATTTGACGGTATTGATAATGCTCCTGAAGAAAGAGAAAGAGGAATTACGATTGCTACTTCTCACGTAGAATACGTATCAACTAACAGGCACTATGCTCATGTTGATTGTCCGGGTCACGCCGACTATGTTAAAAACATGATCACTGGTGCTGCTCAGATGGATGGTGCTATATTGGTTGTAAGTGCTGCTGATGGCCCAATGCCACAAACTAGAGAGCACATTCTACTTGCAAGACAGGTAGGAGTTCCAAAAATCGTTGTTTTCCTAAACAAAGCTGATCAGGTTGATGATCCAGAGCTTCAAGAACTAGTTGAGCTAGAAATTAGAGAGCTACTTAATGAGTATGAGTTTCCTGGTGACGATACTCCAATCATTACAGGTAGTGCACTAAAAGCTCTTGAAGGTGATACATCTGAAATCGGTGTATCTGCTGTACAAAAACTTGTAGAAGAGCTAGACGTTTATGTTCCAGAACCTGAAAGAGATATCGATAAGCCTTTCCTAATGCCTATTGAGGATGTCTTTACTATCTCAGGGAGAGGAACTGTTGTAACAGGACGTATTGAAAGCGGTATTGTAAAAACTGCTGATGCATTAGAGATCGTTGGTATTAATGATACAACTACTACAACCTGTACAGGTGTCGAGATGTTCAGAAAGTCACTTGATGAAGGTCGAGCTGGTGAGAACTGTGGTGTACTTCTTAGAGGTATTGAAAGAGAAGCTGTTGAGAGAGGTCAAGTTCTTGCTCAACCGGGATCAATTACACCTCATACAGAATTTGAAGCTGAGATTTATGTACTATCTAAAGAAGAGGGCGGAAGACATACACCTTTCTTTAGCAATTACAGACCTCAGTTCTACTTTAGAACTACTGATGTTACCGGAGCGTGTGCGTTGCCGGACGGTGTAGAGATGGTTATGCCTGGCGACAATGTCAAGATGACTGTTTCCCTTATTGCACCGATTGCTATGGACGAAGGTCTTAAGTTCGCTATCCGTGAAGGTGGTAGAACAGTAGGCGCAGGCGTAGTATCAAAAATTATAAAGTAAGGAATTAATTACAGAAGTGCCGAGCATGTCTCGGCTTTTCTGTCTGTGTAGATTGGAGAAATAGGCCAGTAGCTCAATTGGTAGAGCGACGGTCTCCAAAACCGTAGGTTGGGGGTTCAAGTCCCTCCTGGCCTGCCAGTATAAAGGTGGAGTGTATTAATTGATGGCAACAAAACAAAAAACAGGAAACCTTATAGATAGGCTCAAGTGGGTTCTATCTTTGTCTGTTTTTACATTAGCAATTGTTGGTAACTCATATTATTCAGCAACCCCATTTCTTTATAGAGTGCTTGGTGTAGTTGGTCTTTTTATCCTTGGGCTTGTCATTTTGGCGTTAACTGATTTTGGTAGCAATGCCATCAAATTAATGCGGGAATCAAGAACAGAGCTAAGAAGGGTCGTTTGGCCATCAAGACCAGAAACTACTCAAACCTTTCTAATTGTATTTGGCTCAATTGTTGTTCTATGTTTAGTTTTTTGGGGTCTGGAGTCTTTATTAAGCTGGCTTACTAAATTGGTGCTTGGATAATGGATTGGTATGTAGT
>MDSV01168428.1_pt1 | contig 14041 bp, 13 predicted proteins | sample 810851 | NCBI WGS metagenome assembly MDSV01 (sample SAMN05326640, study PRJNA326480) | marine metagenome | isolation source: seawater | place: Atlantic Ocean: North East | collected 2012 | reverse complement strand
CTCACATGCAAGACATTGATGGAGGCATCATCAGTTCCTCTCGGATTCGTAATGGATACATTGACCAAGACGGCCATCCTTGGATTGAACCGCATTACAGAACGAAAACGTTGTTGATGCATCCTCGATTGGATGCAGAATTGAAAACTCCAATGGGTGTATTGTTCGAAGGTCCAGAAGATGCTCCAGAAGTTGCTATGTATGCTGCTTTGGAAGAATTGGATCTTAGTACGATGGCGCTGATTGCGGTGGGAGACGTCACGGTTTCGACACTTTTATCCATGGACTGCACACCTGATGTTGGCCTTATTGACGGGCAGACAAAGCGAACACCTTTGCTCAAAGAACAGCAAGTCAATACTGAACGATTCTCTACAATTCTTCATGCTGAAAACCCACCTGGGCAACTCACTCCAAGTTTACTTTCTGCTGTTGAGAACGCTTGCTCATCCGATTTACCGACATTGATCGACGTTGATGGGGAGGAAGACCTTGCCCCTCTTTACATCCATTTAGTGGCTCCAATCGGTTCTCAAATTATCTACGGCCAACCTGGCAAGGGAGTCGTTCTTCAGCAGACAACCCTTGAGACAAAAACACGATGCCGAAATCTACTTGGTTTTTTTGAGGTGGAGTAATGGAACCGTTTCTCGTATCCATCACCGTTTGTGTTCGAAACGGCTCATCGTGGATTGACGGTTGTTTAACCGCTCTCACCGAGCAAACATATCCTTCGCTGGAAATTATTGTTGTCAATGACGGCTCAACCGATAATGCGGAGGATGTACTTGATTCATGGAACGACCCCGAAGGTGTCAATGGTCCACCTGTTCGTGTTCATCATCAACCTCCGCTTGGGTTGGCTGCAGGGCGCCAATGGGCGCTTGAGGCAGCCAATGGTGAATGGGTTGCGATTACTGACATCGATGTCTGTCCGGAGCAAGATTGGATCTCAAATCTTGTCGCTGAAACTCAACCCGTTTCCGAAGAGGAGCATGTTGTAGCAGTAACCGGCAGAACGGTGTTTGAGCGTGCAGATGACCTCGTTAGTCGTTTCCGTTCAGTAGATGTTGCTTCCAAATACCGTTCAAGGCCACGTCGAACAAGCCTTGCAAACGGCCCATGCTCCATGTTTCATCGCCAGTCTCTACTCGGTGTGGGTGGATTTGATCCCGAATGGTATCATGCAGAAGATATGGAAGTTAGTTTGCGTTTGATCGAGTCGGGAGGGACCATCGTATACGCTCCCGAAGCATTGGTACGGCATGTGCCTGAAACGGGAACAAAGCGATTCTTGGACAAAAGAAGAAGAGATGCTCGGGCTCACATGCGAATCGTTCGGCATTATCCTAAATCAAAACGAGGGGGTCCAGGTTTTGATTTCTTGGGCAATTCAGCGATGGTACTGGTTCTCTTCCCCCTATGGCTGGCCATCTTCGTTTCAGGCCTTCCATTCTTGTATGAATTGATTCAGGCAGACCCAGATAAAATGGACGAACTCATGAATTGGTGGGAAACGAAGGTGTTGATTGGTTCGTTTGTTTTGCTCATGATACACGAATTCATTCTTTGGCGTGGTCCACTTGGTGTAGTTAATCGGACGGTTATGAACACAACAAAGAACAGCAAAATTGTAGCTATGATGGGTGTTCGTCGCCTCACCATCTTGTGGAGCATCGCTCTATGGCATGGAATACTTCTTGGTTGCCTCGATGCGGTACGTGGGAAAAACGGTCACAAACCGTTGCTAAAAGCAAAAAAATGACGAATCAGTCAAGTTTGTCATCGCCGGGTGGGACTCGGCTTGCATGATTTAGTGCAAATCCAGCAGCAACCAATGCGATGGTAACTGAATAAGCACCGACATCCATCCATGCTTTGTGGTTGATTCCGAACCAGATGTAGAACACCAATCCAAGTAAAAGGCACCATGCGGCCATTGTTCGTTGTCCGCCACCGACTGATGGGTCAGCCAATGCAGTCCATGTGTCGTTCACAAACAGAGATTTTGCCCACTGGGCCACCCCTCTGGATTCGTTGATGGTTTTCATCCCAAACCCAATCATTGAAAGACATGCTGCGATAAAAATTGTATCGCCGAGAACTTCGTAGTGGAATCCATCCTTTGCGGTTCCAAAGGCTGGGTTGGATGCTTCAAATGTTAGCAATCCTCCCCAGGATACATGTTGTGCAGGTGTTGCAGCAGAGAACATGTTCAAAACAGCCAAAAGTAGGCCCCATACTCCAAGTGTTACAAGGAAATTTGCCCATACTGGAGCTGCTTCTGAGGTCGTGGTGTTGGCGGCCGCATCTGAAGATTCGCCGTTGGTCATACCTACGCCGACCGGCGAGGCGGATATAAGAACACCGAAAAGGAATTAGCCATTTTTCCCGGTTATGTCGGGGAAATTTCCCCTCAAAGTGAAGATTGATATCGGTAATTTGCTGAGAAGACCGATTCCATTTCAGCCTCGGCATCAATCATTATACGGGGTGCATCAATATTCTTAGGGACACATGAAGCGATTTCTTTTGACCGTCCGTAGCGTCCTTTACTCACAGTGCGAGCGGTGATGAGTCCAAGCATATCAAGGTTGGAGATCAAGCCAGAAATCCTTCTTTGAGTCAATGCGTGCTGATTGATTTGAAGGCAGGCCTGCCTGTAGATGTCGTAAACTTGCCCGGTTTGGACATTTCGAAGTCCGTTTCTTTCGTTGATGAGGACTGCGGCGAGCACCAACTTCTGCTGACTTGGTAGAGATGAGATGACGGGAGTGATTTGGTCAGCCTCAATTTGGCTTTGGGCAGCGCGAACATGGCTTTGATTGACGACCGATTCGCCATCAAGTTCAGCCTTTTCCGTTGAGATGCGTAGCAGGTCAAGAGCGCACCTGGCATCACCGTGTTCTTGTGCGGCCAGTGCAGCACATAATTCAATGACGCCGGATTGAAGGACATTTTCTTGAAGCCCTTCTTTGGAACGTTGCCTCAAAATATCTTGCAATTGTTCAGCATCATAAGGTCTGAACAAGACATCCAATTGCCCAAGGCGTGAGCGAACCCTGGGGTCAAGGAAATCAGTAAACTTGAGGTCATTTGAGATTCCAATAACACATGCTCTTGCATTTTTGAGAGAGGAATTGAGGCTTGTTAAGTTGTACAAAAGGTCATCTCCAGCTTTTCTGACAAGGTGATCAATCTCATCCAAGACGATAATGAATACACCGCCTCGTGCATCCATTCTCCGAACAAGTTCGCTGAATACCCGGTCTGTAGGCCATCCTGTAAACGGAATTTCACCTTGTTCATATTCTTCAAGAAGTGAATTGCCGATGTGGCTCAAGACTCGGTACTGTGTGTCGATTTGTCGGCAGTTGACGATCACAGGATTCACCTGTCGACCGATGGTTTCTCCTTTTGCTTTGAGGTGATGGCATACATATCCTGTGACGGCAGTTTTACCTGCACCAGTGACGCCGTAGAGCGTCATGTTCGATGGGATATGACCCTTCAGTGCCTCCCAAAGGTTGTAGGATATTTTTTCAATTTCATCGGTCCGATGAGGCAGGAGATTCGGACGAAAATCGTGTCGTAGAATTTCCTTATTCTTAAACAGAGTTTTTCGCGTCATGAATTTATCGAAGATGTTCTTCTCCATTCAATCTCGCCCCCTATTTATAGCAACCTGCAAACAGTCCGGACCGGTCTGCGTGCCGTATTCGCCATGAGTCCGAGTCCCCCTTATATGCCTGTCCACTGGTTCGTTTGGAAGGGGCTGATTTGTGAACAAGACCACCGCTAAGTTTAGCATATAAAGATTCACAGATTTCGGAAAAATGAACATTTTTTGGCGGGAGATTCTTACGCTTTATCAGGAGCTCGTATTCCCCACTCCCCATCGCTCCAATTCAACCGTGTTCCATCTGAGATATGGTGAACATGGGGAGGGTGATTGGGAAGTTCATCACTGAGGATTTTTGGATGGCCGTTTGAATCATCCACGAAGGTATGGGTGATAACGAGCGGCGTGGTTACGAGGTTCGCTAAGGCTTCAACATCCTTTGGCTTGTGGTGGTGAGTTGAAGGAACCCAATCGGGAAAACCCATCTCGAGGATAGCAATATCAGAGCGCTTAATTGCATCATAGAGGGTTTCACAAGGGCCAGAGTCCCCACTGTGGACAAAGTTAGCTCCGCTGGTGTGTGCGAAACGGTATCCGTGAGGGTCCACGGCATCATCATGGAGAACCTCAAATCGCTCCCAAGTCCACCCGTCATTGGTCGTACCGGTTTCATCTACAATCCATTCAACGGTTTCTAAGATACTCTCAAGTGAACCGGGAAATGCAAGATGACACAGTTGAGTCAATCTTGATTTAACCGTTGATGAGCCAACAACCCGTAAGGGAGCAACCCCCTCTCGGTCAGAAATGTACTTCCGCTCCAAAAGCAAGAATGGGAATCCAAAAACATGGTCTCCGTGCACATGTGTGACAAATACAGATTCAATATCGGATACAGGAATACCGGCCCTTCTCAGGCTGGCCAGTGCAGTAGGTGGGGCGTCGATGATATGCTTTCCATCAAAAATGGAAAAGGAGTGATGACGGCCGTTGGGAAGAAAGGCATTCCCAGTACCAAGAACATCAATCCGTTGGGTCATGTTTCAGGCCATGGCCTTTTCCTTCTTTTCCCCATCGGTTGTTTCAGGTGGAATTAATTCAGTGATGTGAGGTCACACGAATGATGATATAGCCCTCATCAGTGGGAAAATTAACGGCCCTTTAGGGCTGAGGTGAGCACATGGGTGAGAACTGGTCGGCGAAAAATCCGTACATGACAAAAATAACCGAGAATTATATTCTCAATGGCGAGGGTTCACGTAAAGAAACACGGCACATCGTTTTCGAACTTGGCGACTCTGGTTTGGATTACAAAGTGGGCGATGCTTTGGGGGTTCTGGCTGAGAATCCTCCACACATTGTCGATGAAATCATTGAAGTGCAAGGCTGGGACCGAGACCATACAGTTACGACTCACAACGGGGAACGCACTCTTTATGATGCACTTAAAAAGGATTTTGAAGTCCATCTGGCCAACAAAAAATTCGTTAAATCACTGGCAGAGAAGGTAGTCTCAAGTGGAATGAAAATCTCGATGAACCTTATCTCTCGTACTCGTAATGAAACATCTTGGACGCCTACGAGCGATCAGCAATTGCCTCCCTCTCTCCAACCATCAATTCCTTCCGAGGATCCCAGTGAACAAGTAGCAGCCATAACGGTTGACGCCAAGACAATTGAGGATTATTTGTGGACGCGAGACTACATTGACATCATGAGAGAATTTGATGTCAAATACGCCCCAGAAGAGTTCCTTGAAATTGTTGACAGATTGAAGCCTCGCCTTTATTCCATTGCATCCTCGCATGATGCCCACCCTGGGTATGTGGAATTGACTGTTGGAATTGTACGGTTCGAGTACAACAATCGTCCACGAGGAGGATTGTGCACCCAATTCCTGGCGGATGAAATTGACACATCCGGTGCCCCAATTGGTGTCTTCATGTCACCGACAAAATCTTTCATTCTTCCAGCTGATAAGGATACTGACATCATTATGGTTGGGCCAGGAACTGGAATCGCTCCATTCCGAGCCTTCATGGAACAACGTGTTTTCGACGGAGGTAGCGGAAAAAACTGGTTGTTCTTCGGCGACCAATCATCAAAAACTGAATTCTATTACAAAGATACGATTGAATCTTGGATGGATGAAGGACATCTCTACCGATTTACAACCGCATGGTCACGAGACCAAGAAGAAAAAATCTACGTCCAACATCGTCTCAAGGAACACGGTGCAGAAGTTTGGGAATGGTTTGAACGAGGCGCATACTTCTACATCTGTGGGGACAAGACATACATGGCAAAAGATGTCCACCGCGCACTGATTGCAATTGCGATTGAGCACGGTGGTCTCTCCGAAGAAGACGCAACCCATTTCATTGAGAAAACAATGATGAAAGAGCAAAAGCGATACCTACGCGACGTCTACTGATTTAGTCCATCGGTAGCGGTACGCTGACAACCGGTACCCCATCACTACGAGCAACAGCCTCCATTCGCTTGGTCCAGACCGAATCCGGTCCGGGGAATGCAAGCATATGTGTGGCGTGTTTGATCATACGTTGCCCCAAATCCGCTACTGCTTCTGGCCGACCTGTATCCTCCGCTTTAGAGGGTCGAGGTGCATCCCATGCTTCGGTAAAAATGGCCAAAGGAATGTTGTTATTATCCGCCCATCTCTCTGCAAGATAATCAACGCCACTCGCCCCGCCAAGTATGACTACATCGGGATATCCATTGTACTTGACCCACGTGTCAAGCTCATCTTCTAGAAATCCATAATCGTAAAATTTTGAGTTCCCACAGATGACCAAGTTGATCACCTTTCCATCGTTGTTCAAATCCTTTCCAGCGAGTTGTTGGAGAACCTCGCTGCCGGTCATTGTCGTTCGGCCCATAACTGTAAATGGGCGTAAGAGAATATGAATGTTCGCCTTGATAATTTCGTTTTTACCGAATTCCGGAGGAATGCTTCCGAAAAACCATCACAACGCTAACCTTATTCACCAAAACCGAACGATACATCGCCTGCAACACCAGGCATGTTGTATCCTAACAAATTAGCAACCATGTACATCGTTCCAATCAGCAAAGTAAGACGGATACTGTTTGTCATCTCCACTTGTTTAGATGCGAACGTTAAACAAACCAATCCAGCAACGATGAATCCCGGTGCGATATTTGACCAAAATGTTGCTTTGCCTTCATATGCAAGCATCAGAAAGTTATGGTCTTCAAGGTCATCAAGATAATTTTGATATTTCTGATTGTACCTTTCGACAGCTGCCTGATATGCCTCTTGTTCTGTAGTGTTGAGCCCATCATTATCCAGGTCAAAATCAGATGATGAGATGGTATCTGGAGCTTCGGGTGCAAGAGTATGGTTTGAGGAATAAGTGTACTGTTCAGACATGATCATCATCAAGAAACCTAATGCCATAATCATTGCAATTCCTGCACTGTATATTTTGTTGTTCAAATTCTTTCCACTCATCTTGTTCACTCCATGCGTTTTATGTTTTAAGTCCATCATTGGGGGGACGAATTGGGCTTCATTGGCTTCATAATCTGCTCGAAAACCTGGTTCATTTGGCACCCATTCCTCGAGGGTTTCGTCGTAAACCCACTTCCCGTCCTCACTAAGCATTGCAGTTATCCATAATTCCCCCACTACATATTCCTTCCCGTAGTGCAACATCAAAACCCATTTCTTGATGTGATCGTTGAAAATGGTATCATGGAGGTTTGGGATATGCCGAATTCCAGTATTTTCGTCAAACACCAGTTGTTTTGACCGCTTTGCTCATAGGATACTTCGGCCGCCGTTCGCATATGGGATTCAAACGAGTCTTGATTGCGAATCGCGGTGAAATCGCTCTGCGTATCTTGAGAACCCTGCGCGACATGGGCATTGAAGCCGCAATTATCCACGGTAGAGAAGACCGATTGTCCCTTCCCGTTCGCATGGCAGATATTGCTTATGCGAATTACAAAACCAACCCATTGGACTCCTATCTTGATATTGAATCCGTGATACAAGCTGCGAAGGAACTGAAATGCGATGCCGTCCATCCAGGATATGGATTCTTGGCTGAGAATGCCCATTTTGTATCGCGATTGCAAGAGGAGGGAATTACCTTTATTGGCCCATCTTCAGATGTGATTACACTGCTTGGCGATAAAATCCAAGCAAGAGCGGCCATGGAAGCGGCTGGCTTACCAACTGCTAAAGGCTCATCTGAGCCCATAGCAAGTGCGGATGTTGCAAGAAATCTAGCCGAAGAAATCGGCTATCCAGTCATCATCAAAGCCGCAGCAGGTGGCGGAGGAATCGGTATGCAGATTGTAGAAAAAGCAGACGAATTTGAAGGCGCTCTCAAGTTGTGCCAATCCCGAGCTCGCTCTGCTTTCGGTGACGACCGAGTGTTCGTGGAGAAGTACATTCTCGGCGCCCAACACGTCGAATTTCAAGTATTGGCAGACGGGAAAAAGGCGATTCATTTCGGCGAACGGTTTTGCTCCATTCAACGCCGGCATCAAAAATTGGTTGAAGAAGGCCCTTGGCTTACCGATGAAAAGCGTTCAGAAATTGGTGATTTGGTATGTCGCGGTGCAGAAGCTGTCGGATACAAGGGGTTGGCAACGTTTGAGTTCTTACGAGATGCTAACGGAGATTTCTACTTCCTTGAAGTGAACCCTCGTGTTCAAGTTGAGCACACGGTAACCGAACTCATCACAGGATTCAATCTCGTTGAATTGGGTATTCGGGTCGCTCAAGGTGAAGCATTGCCTCTCTCTCAGGAGGATATTGCTTGGAGAGGCCATGCCATTCAATGCAGGTTGAATGCCGAGGACCCCCGAGAATTTGTCCCCAGCCCTGGTCGCTTATGGGAATGCCATTTCCCAAGTGGCTTTGGCATACGTTGCGACACTCATGCACATGCAGGTTACGAAATGCCGGGTTGCTTTGACTCACTTCTCGCCAAACTATTGGTCTGGGGCCATGACCGTGATGATGCAGTCCGTCGTATGAGGACGGCTCTTGACGAGACCATCATCACCGGGGTTGAGCATCTCATCCCGTTGCACCGAAGAATCATGGATGAATCCGATTTTATCAAAGGAGATATTACCATCCAATACATTGACATGCATCAAGAATTGCTTGGATGAGTGTATCGGTAAACCCATCAATCTCCTACGCATGGAGTAGAACATGAGCGTTCTTGTAGTCGGCAGTTTAGCCTATGATTCGGTCGATTCTCCCGAAGGTTCAATACGCGAAGCATTGGGTGGTTCAGCAACCTATGCAGGTCTTGCCTGCCAATTTCATTTGGATCGTTTAAAACGCCCCAAGGCATCTCTTGTTGGAGTCGTTGGGAGTGATTTTAGGGACCGTGACCGGATGATACTCGATGAGGCAGGGCTGGACCTTTCTGGGCTACAAGTTTCTGAAGGCAAGACCTTCAGGTGGGAGGGAAGTTATCATGGTTCAATGGCAGAAGCCGTTACCAAGGCGACACATCTCAATGTCTTTGAACACTTCAGGCCAGAGGTCGCTCGAGAACTCTCCACGCCCAATGTCGTATTTTGTGCCAATCTTCATCCTGCCATTCAATCATCGGTTATGGATCAAACAACTCCTCGTAGGCTAACCATGTTGGATTCGATGAATCTATGGATTGATATCGCTAAGGATGAGTTGTTGGAGGTGATGAAACGTTCCGATTTGGTCATCATCAATGACGGAGAAGTACGCATGTTGGCTGAAGAGGAGAACATCGTCAGAGCGATGACAAAACTTTCGCATCAAACTTCTACAACAACGTTGGTTGTCAAGAGGGGAGAGCACGGTGTTATCGCTCTGCATGAAGGTCAGTGGATTGCCCTGCCGGCCTATCCATCTGAAGACCTCACAGACCCAACAGGATGCGGAGACAGTTTTGCAGGCTCTCTTGCTGCTCATTTGTCCCTTGGAGAGGGCGCTATAGGCTTTGAAGAACTCAAACGAGGTCTTGCAATAGCAACCGTTACTGCAAGTTTTACTTTGACGAGTTTTGGAACCGATTCCTTGCGTAATTTAACTCAAGAACAATTTGAACGCCGTATGTTGGATTACGCTGCAATGATTGCTTTACCGTAACTTAGTCATCCAATCTTCGTACTTTGGTAGTCTCTTCATGTGCTGATGGCATGAGATCTGCAAAAGAGATATCATCTAAATTAGAAGGCTGGAGTTCAGCGTCCAATTCATCGACTGTTGCAAGCATTGTTCCAACTCGCCCTTGGATCCGTTCCATCTCAGCCGGGTCAAAGGCTCCACCGTTTTCAGTTGACAAACTTCGGAGGACTTCACCAGTTTGCTGTTCTTGTGCGTTTTGAGCATGCTCTCTCATAGCGGATGATGTACTGCTTGTTCCATAAGGAGAAGGTCTTGAAGGCCCTTTTGCTGATGAGAGAAATTCCCTTGCTATTTTATGAATATGCGCAAAGAGACCTTTTGGTTGCTGGCTTGTAGTTTGGTGAGGATGTTGCCGTTGGCGTGGCCGTAGAGGCGCAGATTCGGGGTCTCTTGCTTTCTTGGGTTGAAGAACGGGCTCATTTCGTCTAAGGCCGATGTATTGTGACTGTTGTTGAGTTGGTTCTGGGATGTATTGAGCGACCTCAATCTCCAGTTCTTCAAATTCGTCCATCAGGTCAGCATCAAGGACAATCCCTTCCTCCTCGGTCACAGGCTCAGTCTCTCGTTGCGGGATGTGTACTTCGGTAGCTCCTACAAAAGACGGTAAGAATTGCTGTGGGACAGGAGTAGGTTCGTGGTCCAAGTTCAAATTTTGGTGCATGGGCGGGCTGGATTGAGGCTCGAGTATTGGCAAGTAGACCGGAGCAGGGCGATGGTCTGGAGGGTATGTATTGGCTTGAGCCATTGCTTGCTCGGAGTGGTAGGTGGTGAGGAAACTTGGGAGAATGCTTGGCCCAGTGGGTTGAGGTGCATGAGTTGGCATCCATTCAGGTTCTGTATCCTCTTCAGCGATCAAATCCTCTTCCTCAATTTCCTCGCCAAGGGATGCAAGAAACATATTGATTGGAGTTGGTGTGTTGATGACGACCGGTAACTCAGGTGCTGGAATGATGCCATCTTCATAGATGCCTGCAGTTGGGTCAACTGCATTCCATGCGATTCTAGCGTGAGCCAATGAACGCCCTTTGAGTAATTTGTTGACCATGAATGTAAGGTGCGTTAACACATGCTCGTTTCCGTACAGTACATGGGTGTCATTGGCTGCAGTTTGAATGGTAACGGTTGGTTGTCGTGTGAAGAAACGAGCAAAGATCGCCGCAGCACCGAGCAACATAAATGACCATTTGTGAAGAGGTATAAGCAACAACCGCCACCCGACATATATGGAAACAAAACCCATCATGAGCAACCAATTTGGAACAAGGTTGGATGAATGGTGCTGAATACTGTCAATCGCCCCAACTCTAACGTTGATGTCAGAACCCCGCCGGCCTTTGATGGCCAGCATACGCTCATCCAGAGCGATTTTGACCCGTTCCGATGGTTCTGCCAACCTTAGCGAAGCGAACATCTCTGTATCGCCTTCACTCGTTGGTACAGAATTCTGTCCAATTTCGTGCATCCCACTTAGAGGAGCATCGGGGCGCGGTTATCAATCCACCGCAGCATGCGATGAAATCTGTAGCGAATCTTGCACCTAAAATCATTTGCCGAGGCAGTGATTAAGCGTGTTTTTGAATCGTTGCCGAACCCATAATTCTCGGTTTTGAATCCAGTTGCGCAATCAGCACTTGAGGAGGGTTTGTAGTTCGGATAAACAACGGGCTTTCCCATGTGACCTCGAGTTTTGACCCATCCACTGAGGTGATTCGGCCAACAACGAATTGCAGGTCCACGCTTGCATGGATGACATCGCCCACAGCCAGCGCTCTCTTTTGGAAGGGGGATGTGGAAAGATTCACTTCGGAAGTCGCATGTTGTTCAACCGCAAGAGGGACCGTGGTGTTTGTCCGTTTATCTTCGATCGCAGGGCGAACGATTAGCGTGCTTCCGGTGAGATGCTCTTCCTTCGCATTTCGCAATGCAAGCCCAACACGGTCACCTGCTGATGCACTGGACACATCATCATCCATGACTTGCAGAGATTTTGCACTGCCTGCCCCATTGGCGGGGAGGAGAAGGAGTTCATCATGGACATGAACGGTTCCGGATTGAACGTATCCAATGGCTACCAATCCGATTCCCTTGACATTGTAGTATTGGTCAACTGGAAGAACAAGAGGTGCTTCTGCGTTTTTGATGAGCTCCGGTTTTCGCTGGTCCATCAAAGCATAGAGGCATTCTCTAAGGTGCGGGCCATCATTTGCTTCAAAGGTCCATTGTGCTAATCCTGCTTGTTTGAAGAGCATGGCGACTTGGTCCTGATCAATCCATGCGCCATCCGTTGGATTTAACACTGCAACTCCGTTGGTGATTCCCGCACTTGCAAAGGCCACCAAGGCCTCACCAAGTGCAGCGTTTACTTCTGTAACTTCAAGAATGCCGACTTGTGCTGTCGATAAGGCATTGAGGAACGGTGGGAGACGCTCAGGGTATTTTGCAGGCCGAATAAGGGAAAGGATACGAGCACCTTCGTCGTCCATTTCTTTGTGAACGTAGGTGTGCACGTCTCTTTGGTCGGCTGCTTTTGCGATGCTTTTTGCAAGTTCATCAGAGCCAATCATGGCAATATTGAGCACGACCATGCATCGCCCAACTGTGCCCTCTTCAAGAAGATGGGGGTGAATCAAGAGGAGCGCTTGGCCTTTTGGGCTAGCATATTTTCCCGAATCGCCTTTGCTTTGCCCCATTCGTCCTTCTCTTCATCGGTTTTGGGCTCATATTGAGGGATTGGAATTGGCCGCATCATTGAATCAATGGCGACGAAGAAAAAGTACCCTTCGCAAATAATTTTCTTTTCCCAAGTGGCCTTACTCATCGTGTAGGCGGTGACTTTTGTACAGGCAGTATGGCTACTTGTAAACACGACTTCTCCTGTGACTTCTAAAAGGTCACCTTGGCGAGCCGGTGCAATGAAGGTAAGCGTATCGATTGAAATTGTGACAAATTCCCTGTGAGCGAATTTAGCACACGCGATACCTCCTGCCTTGTCCATGAGTGAAAGGAGGCGCCCTCCAAAGAGCGTGTCATAGGCATTCGTATCCTGGGGAAATACCTCTTCAATGAGGGTAACCGGTTCGGTAGAATATGGGTCCATAAATCGCCCACTTCGTTCTCCCTCATAACTCATCTTCAACTGGGAGGATAAAAATCGTTCTTTCTTAAGTTACAAAGACAAGAGAGCGACGAGGTTTTAGGTAGAGGAATCATCCGAAGGTGCATAGGTGACACCATGTCAAATGAAACACGCAGTAAAAGCACCCCACTCTTCCTAGTTTTCTTGATGCTCCTTGCTCCCTTTGCAGGAGCAAGCGTCTCAACCTTTGCCGACGGCAATTCATCCGTAGAGATTGAGATTCGGGACGGGTCAACAATGATCAATCTCAACGATGGCGCAATTGATTTGCCTGTCGGAGAAACCGTGACCGGAGCAACGATGACCATCTCAACCGACATGGTCAAACATGGTGCTCATTCACGGATTGACCTCGACACAATGGATGATGTTTGGAACCCAAATGAAAACAACATGCTCACAGAATTCTCTGACGAAACCATGTTTCAATACGAAGACAGTTCCGGGGATTCCACTCCCCTTTCATTGAAATCCGAGGGATTCTTGACCGATTTCGAGGGTACTGCTGCCGGATTCATGGATTTTTCTGCCCCCCCTACCAGCGGACAAGGCTGGGTTCATGGCTCCCCTACATCAACTAACGTTCCATCTAATTGCGCATCCGGCAAGGACTGCTGGGGTACAAATCTCGGAGACGACAACTATACCGATGATAACGGTGAACTTCCGTATGAATTGTACTTGAGGTCTCCAGAACTCTACGTTGACCCTACTCTCAAGAGCAAAACAGCAACATTCGATTCGTGGCACAACCTTGAGGCATACGCAGGTAGCGCACAAAACTCCATTCGTTACGCAGACTGTGCTTACATGCAGATTCGCAGTTCTCCAAATCCCGGCTTCCCTCCCGACGACTCAGGTTTCCAATTTTTGCCCATTGATATTGGCAACAGTACCGGAATTGGTTTCGGTCAAGGCTATGCCCAGCGAGCGGATGGTTGGCAACTTGATAACAAAATTAGTACAGGATGTGCGGGCCTCAACACTGGTGGAGGTGCGCCCAAGAATTACGGGCTTGCAGGCAGTTCAACATCTGCTCAGAACCCATCCGGATGGGCAAGCATTGCCGTTGACCTCAACTTTTTCATTGGCGATTATG
>MDSV01052704.1_pt1 | contig 14042 bp, 12 predicted proteins | sample 810851 | NCBI WGS metagenome assembly MDSV01 (sample SAMN05326640, study PRJNA326480) | marine metagenome | isolation source: seawater | place: Atlantic Ocean: North East | collected 2012 | reverse complement strand
TGGTCCAATGACTGCAATTGCTTTAATGATACCTATTACTTATGGTTTTGATCCAGCTACCGGTTTAATTTTAATGGCAGGGGTTTATTATGGAGCAGTATTTGGAGGATCAACTTCATCGATTTTAATTAATGCACCTGGAGTACCCGGAACAGTTGCTACTTCATTTGATGGTTATCCAATGGCCCAACAAGGAAAAGCTGGCAAAGCTTTAGCGATTGCAGCGTATAGCTCCTTTGCAGGGGGTACTATAGCTGCAATATTTTTATTAGTAGCAGCCCCAAGTTTATCTAAAGTAAGTCTGTCCTTTAGATCACCAGATTATTTCGGTTTAATGATTTTAGGTCTAACAGCAGTTTCTGCTTTTTCTTCTAAAGGAAATTTTTTAAAAGCCATGATGATGTGTGTGTTGGGATTAATGCTAGCATCTGTAGGTCAAGATACTTTATCAGACATTCCAAGATTTACTTTTAACACCATGAACTTATCTGATGGTATAAGTTTTGTTTTAGTTGTTATGGCTACTTTTGCGATGAGCGAGGCTTTGACAATCATCATTAAAGGAAATGATCCTGCCAAAGCAGCTAAACAAATTTCTTTAACTGAACTAGGTTCTATAAAACTTAATAAAGATGAAACAAAGAAAATGGTTAAAACGATTCCTAGATCATCAGTTCTAGGATTTATTATTGGAGTTTTACCAGGTGCTGGAGCTACTATTGCTTCATTTTTAGCTTATGGCATGGAAAGAAACTTTGTAAACGAGGAAGAAAAACAAAAATTTGGAAAGGGTAGTATTCAAGGACTTTCAGCACCAGAAACTGCAAATAATGCTGCTTGTTCAGGAGCTTTTGTACCTTTATTGACTTTGGGCATTCCAGGAAGCGGAACGACTGCTGTAATGTTGGGAGCCTTATTAGGTTTTGGTATTCAACCTGGACCAAGACTCTATGAGACCAATCCTGAAATTTTTTGGTCAGTTATAATGTCAATGTATATTGGAATGGTAGTTTTATTAATACTTAATCTTCCATTAATTCCATATATAGCAAGAATCTTAGCCGTACCAAGAACTTTTCTAATTCCAATGATTTTATTTTTTTCAGTTACTGGAATATATTTAATGTCATTTAATAATTTTGATATTTTTTTAATGATAGGGATTGCAGTTGTTGCAACAATATTAAGGCTTTATGATTTCCCAATGCCACCATTAATACTAGCATTTGTCCTCGGAGGACTAATGGAAGAAAATCTTAGAAGATCTTTATTGATAAGCGATGGATCTTGGGAATTTCTGTGGAATAGACCTCTTACACTTTGTATAATGATTGTAATTTTAATTTTGGTGGGATGGCAAATTTATAATAGCTTTTTTAAAAAAAGAACTACATCCTAACGTACTTTTTTTCCTTTTCTAAAGCCCAATCTTTTGTTCCATTAATAGCAAAAAATAATAAACCTCCAGCCAAACCAATATTTTTTAAAAATGCTATTATTTGCATTTGATTAGAAAAATCATTATGAAAAATATACGCAGTTGATAAACAAAATAAAACAAGTAACACAGAAGCTATTTTTGTTTGGTAACCAATAATAATTAAGATCGGAAGAATAATTTCAAAAATTATAGCTGGAGTTAAAAGAAGTCCCGGAACTCCAAACCCTTCCATCCATTGAATCGTCGGTTTGTAATTAAGAATTTTGTTTATACCTGAAAACAGGAATATAGAAGAGATAAAAATTCTAGCTAATAAATCTAAAAAATTATTTATAATAATTTTCATAAGTTAAAGTACATTAAAGAAAGGAGTAAAGTCAAAAAAATAGATGTTTAGATTAGGTTTTTTTTTCAATGATTCTTAAAATTATAGGAACAACAAATAAAATCATCAAAAGCCTTATTATGTGATGAAAGGCTACAAACTCGGGATCTAAATCAAAGAAAATTGCTATAACTGCTACCTCATATATTCCACCCGGACAATATGAAAGCAGTAGGGTAAAAAAGTTTTTATCAATTACTAGTCCTGCAACATATGCGGCGAGCAATCCAAGCACCACCAACATAAAAGTTGCAACAAAACTATGTAAGGCATTTTTAGCAATTTCATTAAAAGATTTATCGGCAAATCTACAGCCTACGGATGATCCAAGAATTAATAAACTAAAATCTATTATATTTGGAGGAAGTTTATAAATTGCAATTTCTGAAATTTGTAAAAATCCACTCGATACTAAAGTCCCAGCCAATAGGGCAGCAGGAACTTTTAACTTATCAAAAATTAAAATTAAAATAATAGATAAAATTATCAGTATAAATAGATTATAGATATTTTGATTCTCAATAATTTTTTCGGTTACTGTAATATTTTCGAGATTATAAAAGCTATCAACTACAAAAGGAAAAACTGTTATTATAATTATCAATCTAATTAAATGAGAAGTTGCTACTCGACTTAAATCTGATTTTTCATCCTCAGCTAAAATCATTAAAGGCCCCAAAGCTCCTGGAGCTGCAGAAAAAATTGAAGTTTTCTTGTCGTATTGTGAAAATTTTTGTAAATATTTTGAAACCAACAAAACACTTAGTATAATATATGCTAGCATAATTAATGAAGTCCATGCCCATTCCTGTATTTGAGAAAATAATGTTTTATCTATATAATTTCCTATATATAAACCTAAAAATATTAGTACTAAGCTTAATACCAACCTTGGCATTTTAATCTTTAATCCATTTAATGATGCTAATGATGTAACTATCATAGGACCCAAAAACCAAGCTAAAGGAACATTGAAGAATTCTGCTACAATTGCACTTGGTACTGAAATTACTATTACCAACGCAAATTCTTTGGAAAATATTTGTTCAAAATTTTCTTTATTAAATGGAATTGCTTGGTTATTCTGCATGCTTCATGAATTTAGGTTTTATAGGCACAGGAAAGATTTCGTCCTCCATTATTTATGGTATTTTTAGCTCAAAGCTTAAAATCAAGAGAATCTATATCTCTTCAAGGAATAAAAATATAGCAAAAAAATTAGCACTAAGATTTAGATCAGTTAAAATTCTTAGAGACAACCAAGAAATTATTAATAAATCATCAACAGTTCTTTTGGCCTTAACACCAAATGTTGGTAATAAAATTATAAATAAACTAAAATTTTCAAAGAAAAAAAAGATTATAAGTTTAATATCTACGATCAATTTAAATGAATTAAAAAAAATGACTAGAAGTAAAAATATAGTTAGAGCAATACCTTTACCTCCAATAGAAATTAAAAGAGGGCCGATTATAATTTGTCCACCAAACAAAAGCGCCAAAAATTTATTTAGGCATTTAGGAACAGTTATAGAAATAAAAAATGAAAAATTAAGTTATAAATTTTGGTCAACCGCTTCAATTATGGCTTCGTTCTATGAATTGTTAAATGTAAGCGCTGGATGGTTAATGAGGAAAAAAATTAATAAAAATATGGCAAACAAATATGTTGCAGATCTGTTTCTATCCTTAAGTGAAGATGCGAGTAATAAGAGATCTAAAGGATTTAGAAAACTCGTAGCCGAATCTCAAACTCCGAGCGGATTAAACATGCAATTTCTTAAAGAATTAAAAAAGGGTAAATTTTTTATTAAATTTATAAAAGCTTTAGAAAATGTTAACAAAAGAGTAAGTAAATAAAATTTATGGAATATTTTATACAACAATTAATTAATGGAATTACTCTTGGTTCTATCTACGGATTAATAGCAATCGGGTACACTATGGTTTATGGGATCATTGGCATGATTAACTTTGCTCATGGTGATATATTTATGATTGGAGCATTTATTGCTATAATAGCCTTTGTATTGTTTGGACTTACAGGTATTGCACTCCCTATTGTACTTTTTTTAGTTTTACTAATAGCGATGCTCTTTACTGCTTGTTATGGATGGACATTAGAGAAGTTAGCCTACAAACCTTTAAGAGGATCATTTAGATTAGCTCCATTAATTTCTGCTTTAGGAATGTCAATTGTACTACAAAATTATGTTCAAGTAGCACAAGGAGCAAGGGTAAAACCTTTGCAACCTTTACTAAGTGGTGGCCTAGAATTTTTCAAGAATTCTGAGTTTGTTGTTACTGTAAGCTACCTCCAGATGTTTATCGTAATTCTTACAATAGTTTTAATGAGCATGTTTACTTTATTAATTACAAAAACAGATTTAGGTAGAGCTCAAAGAGCATGTGAGCAAGACAGAACGATGACTTCATTATTAGGTATTAATGTTGACAGAACTATTTCAATAACTTTTATACTTGGATCTTCGCTAGCTTCAGTAGCAGGAATGATGTTTGTTCTTTATTACGGTGTTATAGACTTTTACATTGGTTTTTTAGCTGGAATTAAAGCTTTTACCGCAGCGGTGCTCGGAGGAATTGGATCAATACCAGGCGCTATGCTTGGAGGTCTTTTAATAGGTTTAATAGAAACTATGTGGTCAGGATATATTTCTATTGAATATAAAGATGTTGCAGCTTTTAGTGTATTGATTATCACGTTAATATTTTTTCCAACAGGTTTCTTGGGCAAACCAGATATTGAGAAGGTCTAATGATATCATCATCAGAATTTAAAGAATTAATAAAAGACAGTTTATTTACTGGGCTAATATCTTTAGCTTTATTTGGTCCTATAGTAGGTCTGAAAACTTCATCAAAAGGACAAGGCTTATTTGTTACTCCAAACGTTAGTATTGTAATTTTATTAGTAGCAGCATGTATAGTTGGAAGGTTTTTAATTAGATTAAATTCACTTAGAAAAGGAAAAATAATTTTTGTTTCTAATATTACGTCTAAGTTATCAAATTATATGGATAACAAGGGCAAGCACTTTGCTATTACAGGAGTATTATTTGCAATAATCTTTCCTTTTTTGCCTTTTACCGACAGATATGTATTAGACGTTTCTATAATGATTTTAACCTACATAATGTTGGGCTGGGGTTTAAATATTGTAGTAGGGCTAGCCGGTTTGCTAGACCTTGGTTATGTAGCTTTTTATGCAGTTGGTGCTTACTCTTACGCATTAATTGCAACCACTTTTGGATGGTCTTTTTGGATCTGCTTACCTTTAGCTGGAATTTTTGCAGCATTTTTTGGAATCTTGCTAGGTTTTCCTGTTTTAAGATTGCGTGGTGATTATCTTGCAATCGTAACTTTAGGATTTGGAGAAATTATAAGAATTATTTTACTAAATTGGTACGAAGTTACTAATGGCCCTGATGGTATCACGGGTATACCCAGACCATCATTCTTCGGTTTACCTTTTAAAAAATTTCCAGATGAAGGAGAGTCCTCTTTTCACACTTTTTTTAATCTAGAATACTCCACGATGCACAGAATTATATTTTTATATTATTTAATACTTGTATTAGCTTTGATAACCAATTACTTCACTTTAAAAATAAGAAAATTACCAGTAGGAAGGGCCTGGGAAGCTTTAAGAGAAGATGAAATTGCATGCAAGTCTTTAGGTGTCAATCCAACTAATACAAAACTTACTGCTTTTGCTATTGGAGCAACCTTTGGTGGTTTTGCCGGATCTTTCTTTGCAACTAGACAAGCTTTTATAAGTCCAGAAAGTTTTACTTTTATTGAGTCAGCAATAATAGTTGCCATAGTAGTACTTGGTGGCATGGGCTCTCAGACCGGGGTTGTTTTAGCCTCTATTTTTTTAATTGGAATAACAGAAATATTTAGAGATCTTGAACAATATAGAATGATTGCATTCGGGGGAGCAATGGTTTTGATAATGATATTTAAACCAAAAGGAATTTTAGCTAACAGAAAACCCACAATAACCCTAAAGGACTACAAGTGAACAAAAACTTATTAACTGTTGAAAATTTAACTATGAAATTTGGAGGTCTAATTGCTATTGACGACCTTTCTTTCTCAGCAAAAAAAAATGAAATAACATCAATAATAGGTCCAAATGGAGCTGGCAAAACAACCGTATTCAATTGTTTAACAGGTTTTTATAAACCGACAAATGGAGAAATGTTCTTAAATCAAAGTGAAAAAAGAATCCCTCTTAAAAAATTTACAGATTTTAAAATTGCACATAAAGCAAAGGTAGCACGAACTTTTCAGAATATAAGATTATTTCCTGCAATGTCGGTTTTAGAAAATTTACTTGTTGCTCAACATAATGAATTAATGATTGCCTCTGGTTACTCAGTTTTTGGCATATTGAATCTCAAAAGATATAGAGATAAAGAACGTCAAGCAGTAGAAAAAGCTAAATATTGGCTGGATATAATTAATTTAACTAACAGAGCAGATGATAATGCAGGTGACTTGCCTTATGGCGACCAAAGAAAATTAGAAATTGTAAGGGCGATGTGTATTGAACCAAGATTATTATGTTTGGACGAACCAGCCGCAGGATTAAACCCAAAAGAATCTTCAGAGTTAAACAAGCTTCTAAAATTTATAAAGAATGAAAAAAAAACAGGAATTCTGTTGATAGAACATGACATGAGTGTAGTCATGGGAATTTCAGATCATGTTGTAGTTCTTAATTATGGTAAAAAAATATTTCAAGGTTCACCGTCTGAAACGAAAAACAGCAAAGAAGTAATCGAAGCATATTTAGGAGTAGATGAATAATGTTAAATATTTCTAATGTAGAAACCTTTTATGGAAAAATACAGGCTCTTAGAGGTGTAAATATAAAAGTAAATTCTGGAGAAATAGTAGCACTAATAGGCTCAAATGGAGCTGGCAAATCAACTTTACTCATGACTATTAGTGGAGTTAATAAAGCAAGAGCAGGTGAAATTACCTTTGAGGGTAAGAGCATAGAAAAGAATGAGCCCCATACAATAGTTGATTTAGGAATAGCTCAAGTTCCAGAAGGAAGAAGAATATTTTCTCGTTTAACAGTTGAAGAAAATTTAAGATTAGGTGCACATGCAAATAATAAAGGAAAGTATTTTGATACAGACGTTAAAGAAGTTTATGATTTGTTTCCAGTTCTTAATGATCGTAAATCTCAAAGAGGAGGAACTTTATCAGGAGGAGAACAACAAATGCTGGCTATCGGTAGAGCACTAATGAATAAACCTAAAGTTTTATTATTGGATGAGCCATCTTTAGGAATTGCCCCTATACTTGTTAATCAAATTTTTTCAGCGATAAAAAATATTAACAAAAATAAAAAAGTTACAATATTTTTAGTAGAACAAAATGCAAAGAAAGCTTTAGAATTAGCTGACAGAGGATATGTTTTAGTTAACGGTAAAGTTGCTATGGAGGGATCTGGTCAAGACTTATTAAAAAATCAAGATATTCGAGCAGCCTATCTAGAAGGAGGAGCTAAAAGTTAAGCTCAGTTTAAGCTAATTTCACCATTTACAATTTGAACTTAGCAGTGTTTAATAAGTTATAAATTAATTAACAACAACAAGGAAAAACATGTTCAAAACATTTAAAAAAACGATTTCATTAATAGCTGCTTTTTTAATGCTTGGATCTTTATCAGTAAAAGCTGATATCATAGTTGCTTCTGCTGGACCTATGAGCGGTCAGTATGCTTCTTTTGGTGCTCAGTTAAAAGCTGGTGCAGAGATGTGGGTTAAAGACGTTAATGCAAGAGGCGGAATTAATGGAGAAAAAGTGAAGTTAGTAATTGGAGATGATGCTTGTGATCCAAAACAAGCTGTGGCTGTAGCAAATAAATTTGCTGGGCAAAAAGTTGCTTATGTAGCTGGACATTTCTGTTCAGGATCATCAATTCCAGCTTCTAAAGTTTATACTGAAGAAGGAATTATCCAAGTTTCTCCAGCATCTACAAATCCTGCGTTCACTGATAAAGGTGGGCCAAATGTATTCAGAGTTTGCGGAAGAGATGACCAACAAGGAGAAGTTGCTGGTGCATTTCTAGCAAAAGAATATGCTGGAAAAAAAGTTGCAATAATCCATGACAAAACTGCTTATGGAAAAGGTTTAGCTGACGCTACTAGAAAAAATATGAAGAAAGCTGGCTTAAAAGAAGCTATGTATGAAGCTATCACTGCAGGTGAAAAAGATTATTCTGCTTTAGTTTCGAAGCTTAAATCTAATAATATCGATGCAATTTATCTTGGTGGTTATCATACTGAAGCAGGTCTTATTGTGAGACAAATGAGAGACCAAGGTATGAGCACTAAACTAGTTAGTGGTGATGCGTTAGTTACTGCAGAGTATTGGGATATTACTGGAAAAGCTGGTGAAGGTACATTAATGACTTTCAGTCCGGATCCTAGAAATAATCCTGAAGCTGCTCCATTAGTTAAAAAGTTCAAAGCCGCAGGTATAGAGCCTGAAGGTTATGTGCTTTATTCTTACGCTGCACTTCAAGTATTTGAACAAGCTGCACTAGACGCAGGTTCGTTTGAATATAAACCACTTTTGAAAGCAATGAAAAAAGGAAAATTTAATACAGTTCTTGGAATCTTAGGCTTTGATAAAAAAGGCGATGTAAGTTTACCAGGTTATGTATTTTATGAATGGAGTAACGGTAATTACAAACAATTGTAATTTAAATACTTAATTATTTTAAAAGGGGGCTTAAGGCCCCCTTTTTTTATTCAAAAAAGAAAGGATTTATTATGGAAATTTCATATGAAGATTTTAAAAAAATATCATTAAAAATTGGAACAGTTTTAGAAGTAAAAAAAAATGAAAAAGCTAGAAAGCCCTCTCTAGTTGCAAAGGTTGATTTTGGAAAAGAGATTGGAATTAAACAGTCTTCTGCTCAAATTACTCATTATTATAATGCAGAAAATTTAATTGGCAAACAAGTTGTAGGAGTCTGTAATTTTCCATCTAAAAATATTGCAGGAGTGACTTCCGAAGTTTTAATTCTTGGTGCAATTGAAAAAGATGGAAAAGTTGTTTTGGTTCATCCTTCACAAAAAACTGAAAATGGTTTAGATATAGCTTAATGTTGTCTCAATTAATTTCTTTGATTTTATTTGGGGTTGCAACAGCATTTTCACCTGGTCCAAATAATATTATGACTTCGTATACAGCATTTAATTTCGGATTTAAGAAAGCAATTCCAACAATGTTAGGAGTAGTAATTGGGTGGACTATTCTTATAATTTTATTACAAATTGGGTCAGTCGTTATATTTCAAAAATTTGGAATAATACAATCAATTGTAAAAGTTCTAGGATCAATCTATCTATTATTTATGGCCTACAAGTTGTCCTTTGCCGGACAAACTAAAGAAAAAAAAATTGATCCAAAACCAGTTACTTTTTTAAATACTTTCTTTTTTCAATTCGTAAACCCCAAGAGTATTATTGTAGGTTTAACAGCTATTTCTATGTTTATAGACCCTAAAAATTTTTTAAGAGACTCAATAATATTAACAGTTGTTTTTTTCTTTATGGCTGTTGGAAGCCAAACAGCGTGGTGTTTAATGGGCAAATATATGAGAAAATTTGCCACAAGTGAAAGATTTATAAGAAATTTTAATTATACAATGTCTTTTTTGCTTATCGTTTGCGTAATTTTATTCTATGTATAGTGAATGAAGTTTAATAGTAAAAACTCTTTTAAATCTTTAGACACGATATCTTTATCCGGAAAAAAATATAAGTTTTTTAATTTAAAAAAAGCAGAAAAAAATGGTCTTGAAGGTGTTTCAAAATTACCTAAATCATTAAAAGTCTTATTAGAAAATCTATTAAGGTATGAAGATAATTTAACAGTCAATGCAAAACAAATTTTGGCTATTAAAGAATGGTTAATCACAAGACGCTCAAATACAGAAATAGCTTATAGGCCAGCTAGAATTTTGTTGCAAGATTATACAGGAATTCCCGCTGTCGCTGATTTAGCAGCTATGAGAGATGCAGTAAAATCTAAAAACAAAGATCCAAAAAAAATTAATCCTTTATCTACCGTGGACCTAGTAATAGATCACTCAGTGATGGTAGATAATTATGCAAAAAATGATTCTTTCAAGATAAATGTTGAAAAGGAGTTTCACAGAAACGGGGAAAGGTATTCCTTTCTAAAATGGGGTCAAAGTGCTTTTGATAACTTTAGAGTTGTGCCACCTGGTACAGGAATTTGTCATCAGGTAAATTTAGAATATTTATCAAAAGTAGTTTGGTCATCAGAAGATGACAATGATACATACGCTTATCCAGATACATTGGTTGGAACAGACAGTCACACAACAATGGTAAATGGTCTTTCCGTATTAGGTTGGGGAGTTGGTGGAATAGAAGCAGAAGCTGCTATGCTTGGACAGCCAATTTCAATGTTAATACCTGAAGTAATTGGTTTTGAAATAAAAGGAAAACTTACTGAAGGAACAACCGCTAGTGATTTAGTTTTGACAATAGTACAAATGTTAAGAAAAAAAAATGTTGTAGGTAAATTTGTTGAATTTTATGGAGAAGGTTTAAAAAATTTATCTCTAGCAGATAGAGCAACTATAGCTAATATGGCCCCAGAGTATGGTGCGACTTGTGGTTTTTTTCCTGTTGATGAAGAAACAATAAAATATTTAAAATTTTCAGGAAGGGATGAAAAAACAATATCATTAGTTGAAAAATATTCTAAAGAGCAAGGTCTCTGGGCAAGCAAGGATATTCAATTCACTGATACCATCACTTTAGATTTAGATTCAGTTGTACCAAGTATTTCAGGACCTAAAAGACCTCAAGACAAAGTTTTACTTACAGATGCAGCAACCAGTTTTGATAAAGTTTTTAAGGAAAATACAAAAAGAAAAGCACCTTTAGAAGTCAAAGTTAATAAAAAAGATTTCAATTTAAAAGATGGAGATATTGTTATTGGAGCAATTACTTCTTGTACAAATACTTCAAATCCAAGCGTTATGATAGGAGCAGGGTTGTTAGCAAAAAATGCTGTAAAAAAAGGACTGAAAGTAAAACCGTGGGTTAAAACTTCTTTAGCTCCTGGGTCACAAGTAGTTACTGACTATCTGGAAAAAGCTGGTTTGAATAAATATTTAGATCAACTAGGTTTTAATCTTGTAGGCTACGGTTGCACAACTTGCATAGGAAATTCTGGACCACTAGATAAAGAAATCTCTGATACAATACATAAAGAAAATTTATATGCAGTTTCGGTTTTGTCAGGAAATAGAAATTTTGAAGGTAGAATTAATCCAGATGTAAAAGCAAATTATTTAGCTTCTCCCCCTTTAGTCGTTGCTTATTCTTTAGTAGGTAATATGCATCATGATTTATACAAAACTCCTTTAGGAAAAGACGAAAAAGGTAAAGATGTGTTTTTAAAAGAAATCTGGCCTACTAATAAAGAAATTGAAGAACTTATAATGAAATCTATCAATGCCGAAATGTTTGTTAAGCGTTATTCTAATGTCGCTGACGGGCCAAAAGAGTGGAGTTCAATTAAAACAGACCAGAGTAGTATTTATAATTGGCAAGAGAGTTCTACTTATGTAAAACGACCACCTTTTTTTGATAATTTACCTGATAAACCAGAGGGATTTAAAAAGATCAAAGACGCTAGACCACTATTAATATTAGGCGATACAGTAACCACTGACCACATTTCACCTGCTGGCTCTATAAAAAAAGATAGTCCAACAGGGGATTATTTTATGAAACATCAGATACAACAAAAAGATTTTAATTCTTATGGAGCCAGAAGAGGTAATCATGAGGTTATGCTAAGAGGTACTTTTGGGAATATCAGAATAAGAAATGAAATGGCTCCAGGAACAGAAGGAGGTTTTACAATTTTACAACCAGATGGAAAAAAAATGAGCGTCTATGAAGCAGCTATAGAATATAAAAAAAGAAATAATGATTTAATAGTTGTAGCTGGCAAAGAATATGGAACAGGATCTTCTAGAGATTGGGCAGCAAAAGGAACTAAATTATTAGGAGTCAAAGCAGTTATAGCAGAAAGCTTTGAGAGAATTCATAGGTCTAATCTAGTTGGTATGGGAATCTTACCACTTCAATTTAAGTCAGGTTTTGATAGAAAAAAGTTGAACATTAAAGGTTCAGAATTATTTACTGTAATTGATATAGAAAAAGGCATTAATCCTAGAGCAGAAGTAGTTTGTGAAATTAAATATATCGATGGTTCTAGCAAAACCATAAATCTTTTATCAAGAATAGATACTGAAAATGAAATTGAGTACTTTAAAAATGGAGGAATTCTTCAGTATGTTTTACGTAATATGTTGGATTAATTTATGAAAGATATAAAAGTAAAGGTTTACCCTTCATCAGCAAACTTAAAAAAAGAGGATCAATTAGCGTGGAAAATTGCTGAAATCGCAAGCGATAGTTCTAAACTTAACGGAGACGCTATTGATATGGTTATTAATAGAATAATAGATAACGCTTCAGTCGCAATAGCCTCTTTTAATAGAAAACCCGTTGTTTCAGCAAGAGATATGGCTTTAGCGCATCCAAGAAAGAATGGTGCTAGTATCTTTGGTCTAGATAGCAAATTAAAGTTTCATTGTGAATGGGCAGCGTGGGCTAACGGTACAGCAGTAAGAGAACTAGATTATCACGATACTTTTCTTGCAGCAGACTACTCTCATCCAGGAGACAATATTCCACCAATTTTTGCAGTTGCTCAACAAATGAAATGTAATGGACTTGATTTAATAAGAGGAATAATAACTGCTTACGAAGTACAAGTGAATTTGGTTAAAGCTATATGTCTTCATGAACACAAGATTGATCATATTGCTCATCTAGGACCAAGTGTTGCTGCTGGTATTGGAACAATGTTAAATCTAAAAACAGAAATTATTTATCAATCAATTCAACAAGCTCTTCACACAACTATTTCTACAAGACAATCTCGAAAAGGGGAGATTTCTAGTTGGAAAGCATTTGCTCCATCTCATGCTGGTAAATTAGCGATAGAAGCAGTAGACAGATGTATGCGTGGAGAAGGAGCTCCAAGTCCAATTTATGAAGGTGAAGACAGTGTTATTGCTTATGTATTAGGCGGTAAAAAAGCTGAGTATGTAGTTCCATTAACTGAAAAAAACGAAACAAAAAAAGCTATATTAGAAACATATACAAAAGAGCACTCTGCAGAATATCAAGCACAGGCCTTAATTGATTTAGCAAGATCTCTTAGAAAAAAAATTAATAATATAGAAAAAATTAAAAAAGTAGAAATTCATACAAGTCATCATACTCATTATGTAATCGGTACTGGAGCAAATGATCCTCAAAAAATGGACCCTAATGCTAGCAGAGAAACTTTAGATCATTCAATAATGTATATTTTTGCAGTAGCTTTAGAAGATGGGTCTTGGCATCATGAAAAATCTTATACAAGAGAAAGAGCTAGGCGTAAAAGCACTGTTGAGCTTTGGAAAAAAATTAAAACTTTCGAAGATCCAGAATGGACAAAAAAATATCATGAAAAAGATCCAAAACAAAAATGTTTTGGTGGCAAAGTAACAATAATTATGAATGATGGTAATATTATTTCAGAGGAGCTAGGAATTGCCGATGCGCATCCTAATGGAAAGAGGCCGTTTACAAGATCAAATTATGTTGAAAAATTTCAAACACTAACAGACAGTATTATAAGCTTAAAAGAGTCAAAAAAATTTTTAAAAAATGTTCAAAATTTAAAAAAATTAAATGCAAAGGATATTCAGAAACTAAATATTGAGGTAAAAAAAGGAAATAAATTAAAAAAATTATCTGAAAAAGGGATTTTTTGAATTTTTTTTAAGAATCGGTAAAAAAACCTTTATTAAAAACCTTGAATTCTTTGGTTTTTTACATAAAATCATTATAAACCACAGGTTGTATAATAAGATAATTTGAAATTGTGACATAAAAGACACAAAAAATTCCATATTTTATTGGGTTTTTATGAGCTTTAATGATTTTGGAACTTCTCTATTAACAATAATCCTATTAACTAATATGATTTTTTGTTAATAAGCTAGAAGTATTTAAACAAGTAAAATTGTTTAATATTTATTCGAATAAATAGTAATTAATA
>MDSV01225613.1_pt1 | contig 14043 bp, 10 predicted proteins | sample 810851 | NCBI WGS metagenome assembly MDSV01 (sample SAMN05326640, study PRJNA326480) | marine metagenome | isolation source: seawater | place: Atlantic Ocean: North East | collected 2012 | reverse complement strand
GGTGTGTGGTGCCGAGGGTGAAATTTCAAACGATGAGCGCGGCGACGGCGCGTCAGCGCGCGACGCCGCGAGCGACGCGACGCGACGCGCGAGCGAGGAGCGAAGACGTAGACCTGTGACCTTGGTCGCGTGGACGCATGACGACCGGAACCGCGACCGCGGACGCGGCGAAGAGAGTGGAGCTCGCGCGTCGGTCGCGCGCGAAGCGGAAAGAGCTTCGAAGCGCGCTCGAACGGACGCGCGTGAATCAGGAGGAGTTGCAAAAGCCGGAGAACCATGATCTCGAGCTCGCGGTGGACGCGGCGGACGAGATGAACGAGGGCGTCGATCGCCCGCGGGAGATGGTTTTGGACATGGAGTTGTACGGGAATCTCGCGGGGTGCGCGTTGGAGCGAACGAAACGACTCGGACCTCGAGGTAGCGCCGAGGTGAGCGCGAAGGCGTTCTTGCAGAGCTTGTGTCGTCGATTCGTGGATAAGAACGAGGGTGATCCCATGCGAGCGGTGAGGGAGAACGCGGGAGCGTTTCATTGGCACAAATTGGGCACGGCGAGCGCAAAGTTTTTCATGGAGGCGCCCGTCACCGGGTTCATGAACGGCGTCATGGACACCGAAGTCAAGGAGCGGAAGATGACGCAACGACGCGCGAAGGATATACTCGCGCCGAGCGTGGCGCCTGACGCGGTCGAGGACACCGCAGCGGAGAAACAGACGGACAAGATGATGCAGTCGATGAACAAGAGGCTCAGAAAGCAAGACGGCGGGTCGACGCGCGTCACGAAGGGCGTAAAGAATGTCGACAGTTTTCCGCAATTCGTCGAGAACGTGTTCACCGCGGCGTTTTTGGTCAAGGATGGACGCGCTGGGATCGCTCCCGCCTCGGGCGGTGGTGTGCCGACACTTTCGCACATGGTGCCGCCGCCGGCGAGCGCGGGCAACGACAGATCGAGTTTCGTGTTGCACATGGACATGTCAAACTGGCGTGCGTTGAATGCGCTCACGTCGAGCGATGAGCAACTCATGCCCACTCGTGAGGACGTCGATGAAGACGTGTTGTACGGTAATCGTGGTGTCAAGCGTGATGGCGAAAGCGCCGCGCAAGACGACACGAAACGAATTCGAAAGACGTCCGGGTTGCAGGAAGCGACGAACACACGGGACCCCACCGCTCGCACATCTCTTTCGGTCTCCGTGTGAACGGAATAGACTACAAAACTTTGTAAATAAACACGCAAGCGCACGAAAAAACAACATTCCGCGATCGTCACGGTTACAACTCTTAGCTACTGCTACTGCACTACACCTTTGGGCCGTACAGAAAAATACGCGCCTGCATATCCGCTTTCACGCTCTTATACCCGAGCGCGCGTCCCATGCGCGCGGATTCGTCGAACGCCTCGAGCAGGGCTTCTTCTCTGTCGGCGTTGTACGCGATGTACACGGGCACTGATTTCTGAGACTCGTCGACGGCTATCAAGTCGACGGCTCGTTTCACCTCTTGCGGACTCACGTTCGCGAACGGCGGGTCCACGAACACGACGTCGTACTTGAACCGAACCTGAAACGGTCGTCGCAAATCAAAAGCTCGAAAGTGTTTCATCAATTTCTTGAACCTCAGATCGCAGTCTAAAAGCAAATACTCGGTCCCGACGTCTCTCTCCCACGCGCTCGCGAGCGAAGGATTGCACATGAAAAGCGGTCTCTCGTACCTCTTCGCCACCGTCATCAATCGCCGAAGCGTCTCGTCGTCGTAAAAGAATTGTTCGAGCGCGTGGTTCTCCTCCACGTCCATCAGCGTCGCCGGTTCGAGATCCGTGGCGCGTCCCGGGTCACCACCGTTCCCTTTTCCCTTTCCTTTTCCTCGTCGCGCCTTCGCCGCCGCGCGCGAGACGTCTCGCGACCCGCGACGCGCAGACGAGCGCCGACGCGCAGACGTTGACGCCGTCGTCGTCGTCGCGCGCGCGCCGACGCGCGTCGCCATCGTCTCGACACGGTCTCGGGACCGACGCGACAGTTTGACGCGTCCCACGCATCGAACGCGCTCGACTCGATCGAGCGAATGGTAGGAACGACCGCGTGCGCGCGCGTCCGCGTCGTCAGTTCGACCGCGCGAGCCACCGCGCGCGCGAGTATCGCGTCTCGCGCGCGCGTCGGCGGTCGATCGGCGCCCGCGCGCGCGCCACCGTTAGCGTCATCGACTCGTGGACGCCGCGCGACGATCATGGCGGCGAGCGCGAACGCCGAGCGCGTGAAAAGGCTTCAAAATGGGTCCGATATTCGCGGCGTCGCGATGGACGGGATCGAGGGCGAGCCGGTGACGCTCGACGCGGCGACTGCGAGCGCGATTGGTTCCGCATTCGTGGATTGGTTGAGAAAGGAAAACCCGGGCGCGGCGGAGATCACGGTCGGCGTCGGACGCGATCCGCGTCTGAGCGGTGAAACGTTGCGGGACGCCATGTTCGCGGGCATGGTCGAGGCTGGGGCGAGGGTGGTGGACATGGGACTCGCCACGACGCCGGCGTGTTTCATGTCGTGCGTCACCGAGGGCACCGAGTACGAAGGGAGCGTCATGCTCACGGCGTCGCATTTGCCGTTTAATCGTAACGGCATGAAATTTTTCACCAAGAGGGGTGGTTTAGACAAGCCCGACATCACGGATATCTGCGCGCGAGCGGCTGCGTACGTGGACGCCGGCGTCGGCGACGTGACTGCTCCTAGCGGCGTGTTGTCCGCGCCATTTTTGCCCACGTACGCGGCGCAGTTGTGTGACATCATCAGAAAGGGCGTGGACTCAAAGGAAAACTTTGATAGACCTCTCACGGGAATGAAGATCGTCGTCGACGCGGGGAATGGGAGCGGTGGATTTTTCGCGGATATGGTGCTCAAAGAACTCGGCGCGGACACCGAAGGCTCGCAATTCCTCGATCCGGACGGCAATTTCCCCAATCACAGTCCGAACCCGGAAGATAAAGAGGCGATGGCTTCTGCGGTTCAGTGCGTGGTGAACTCGAAGGCTGATCTCGGGGTTGTCTTCGACACCGATGTGGATCGAAGCGCCGTGATCGACTCGAACGGCAAGGAAATCAATCGCAACAAACTCATAGCGCTTCTCGCAGAAATCGTTCTCAAGGAAACCCCAGGCGCAACGATCGTCACCGATAGCGTCACGAGCGATGGGCTTCACAAGTTCATCACGTCCAAGGGTGGTAAACATCTTCGATTCATGCGAGGTTACAAGAACGTCATCAACAAGGGCAAAGAACTCAACAAGTCCGGCATCAACACTCCGCTCATGATCGAGACGAGCGGCCACGGTGCGATGAAGGAAAATTACGATTTAGACGACGGCGCGTACTTGGCTGTGAAGATTATTATCGAAGCCGTGCGTAGGCGCATTGCCAACGAACCGTCCATCGGAAAAGTTCTCGAGACGCTCGAAGAGCCGCTCGAAGAAGCCGAAGTTCGACTCAAGATTACCGATCCAGAGTTCAAGGAGTACGGTCTTAACGTTATTGAGAATCTTCTTGCCGTCGTGAACGATACCGAGCACTCTTTGTTCGGTAAGTGTCGTCCCGCCGAGGACAACTACGAAGGTCTCAGAGTGTGCGTGGACGAAGGTAACGGCAAACAGGGATGGTTTTTGCTTCGATGTTCGCTTCACGATCCGGTGATGGTGTTGAACTTTGAGTCGCAGGTGGAAGGCGGCGTGCAAACGATGGCGGACGAATTCGGTACATGGCTCCTCGACGAAAATTACGAGAAACTCGACGCGTCGACGGTGCACAAGCTCTATGAGTGAACATAAATGTAATAAAGGCAATCAAACACGCGCATGGACACGGAATGAATCAGTCATTAAAACAAAAATCTATCCCACGTCATCATGTATCACGCAAAAACGCACGATTTAAAGGTGGAGTGTCGAGACTCGGCGCTTATTGACGAGCGCCGAAGCCCGGGCGCTCGCTGCGGTATCCGCCGCGATCGCCGCCGAAGCCACCTCGGCCGCCGCGGCCGCCACGCGGGGCCTCTTCGGCACGAGTCGGCGCACGCGCCGCCTTCTTCAAGGTGTTCGGCACGACATCCGCGCCCAAGTTCAAGTACTCGCGGAGGTATTCGATGCCTTCGTCAGTCAAGTACCAGTAGTAGTGTCTCCAGGAGAAGATCTCCTTGACGAAACCCTTGGACTTGAAGGACTGCATGAGCTTGATCACGTGCAAGTTCGGCACATCGATCGGGTTCTCACCGGATTGACCAACTTCCGGGTGCTTCGGCATGTTGTAATCCTTCTTCGCCCACATGACGCCCTCGGAGAAGAGGGACTTGTAGACTTCGTTGCGGTTAACCTTCGGAATAAGCATGGCGACTCGAGCTCGTAAAGAATGTAGTTTATCAACGTCGACGAAACGCGTTCGCGACTAGAGGGTTTCGTAGTCGACCCTGCGCGCGAGTGCGGGAACAAAACGTCATCCCTCGAGGTCAGTCGTCCGTCCCCATCGTCATCGATCCACCGCGTCCCTCATCCCTCCTCATCGCGCGCGCGCCACCGTCACCCCTCACGCCCACGCGCGATCTCACACCGAGAAAATATCCTCACGCGTTCGCGTCGTCCCTCGCGTCATCCCTCGCGTACCTTGGCGACCGCGCGCGCGTGAAAGGCGGACCTCCGCGCGTCATCCGCGCGTTTTAGGGTTTTCCACACATACACGCCACCAGTGTGACGCCACGCGCCGTCCCGGTCGGGGCGTTCAAACGCGTCGACGACAGACGCGCGCGCATGTCGCGCGAGCGCGCCCTCGACGCCGCGCGCGCGGCGCGGGACGCGTACGCGACGAACGGATCGATCGTCTCCGCGATATTCTGCGCGGACAAGGCGCGCGCGCTGAGCGGGGACGGTGACGAGGACGCGCTCGCGCTCGCCGAGCTGTTGCGTCGAGACGGGCAGCATCGACGAGCGTCGGCGGTGGCGAGCGTGGGGGAGGGGAGCCGGGCGAGCGCGAGGTGGCGATTGTTGCGGGGGAGGTGTGCGTTGGCGCTGCGCGCGCCGGAGGAGTGTTTGCGCGCGCTGGGGGAGGATGGGAGCGGGACGGAGGAGGGCGTCGGCGGCGCGGCGCGAGAGACGGAGGAGGCGCGCGCGACGCGATTGGCGGATGGGAATCGGGCGGACGCGGCGGCGATGTGTGCGCTGCGCGGGAGGGCGTACGATGCGATGGAGAATCGCGCGCGGGCGACGCGGGCGTACGCTTTGGCGTTGAGATTCGATCCGATGTGTTACGAGGCGTACGACGCCGTGCTCTCGGGCCACGCGTTGAGCGAATCCGAGGAGGGGGCGTTGGTAGATTCTCTCGTCGTGAACGAGGAGAACGCGTGGATCAAAGAGGTATACGCGGTGTTGAGTAACGTCAGGGACGTCGAGAGCGAGCTCTTGCGCGACTCTGCGTTGGGTGAGGAGGACGCGTCGAGTCAACCGACGACGTCCAAGTCGGCGTCGGACGTCTTGAAGACGAGCGGAGACGTTCGAATCGCGCGTGCGCGTCGATTGTACGATCGAGGCGAGTTTGCCGCGTGTTACACTGAGTTGAGGCTTCAATATGACGTCGAACCGTCGCGTCTGGACGGGATGCCTCTGTACTTTGCGACGCTCGTGGAACTCGGGAAAAAGAACGACCTGTACCTGTTGGCGCATTCGCTCGTGGACGAGTACCCAAAGAAAGCGTTGACGTGGTTCGGCATCGGCTGTTATTACATGGCGACGAAACAGTTCGACCAAGCGAGGAAGTATTTTAGCAAAGCGACGACCATGGACGCATCGTTCGTGCAGGCGTGGATCGGTTTCGGACACGCGTTTGCGGCGCAAGACGAGAGCGACCAAGCCATGGCGGCGTACAGAACCGCCGCGAGATTGTTTTCTGGTACGCACGTGCCCGTCATGTCGATCGGTATCGAGTATCAGCGGACCAATAATTTGAGTTTGGCGTACCAGTTTTTCCGAAAATCATTTGAAATCAGTCAAACGGATCCGCTTCTGTACAATGAGTACGGCGTGTTGCTCTACCGCGAGGGGCAATATGAGAGCGCGGCACAACACTTTGAGCGCGCGCTCGAGCTCGCGCCGACGCAGATGACGAGTCGTTGGGAATCACTCATCGTGAACATGGCCCAAGCTTTACGCAAGGTTGGTCGTTACGACGACGCCATCGCGTACTTCGAGTACGCGCTCTCCATTACGCCGCGCGCGGCGTCTACGTACGCGGCGCTCGCGTTCACGTACCAGGTGAAAAGTCGGTGTACGGAGCCGAAAGCGTTGGGATTGGCGATCGAATATTACCACAAGGCGCTCAGTTTACGCGCCGACGATGTCTTCTCTCAACATCACCTCGAGTTGGCGCTCATCGACCAGAGCGCCATCACGATGCCGCGACACGAACAAGTAGACTGGAACGTGGACTTCCCGACGTCTGACGACATGGCGGTGACGCCAGAGCTCGGTGGGGCGCAACGAGATCGAGACGCGACGCCCGATCAACACGGCGTGTTCCCGACACCTTCCCCTCAAAGTTTCCGCGGCACTCCCACGATGGGACGAACGCCGTTTTCGACGCGCGGCGACGCCTCCGAGATGGATCAATCAGTGGACATGGACCAGTCCGTGGACATGGACGAAAGCGATTGATGCGTCGCCTCGGTCACCTATTCTCCTCTACGCGATTAGCGAGGCGTACGCCTCATTAGCACTGTCATTGTTCGCCGCTAGCCTTGTAAAAGCCACCGCAGAGGCGCCGCGCGAATTAAGTCTCGTCACTCTCGCGCGCGCTCGTCGCGTCGACGACCCGCGAGCGTCACACGTAGAAACACGATACATTAGATCACTAGAAACATGCCGCCGAAGAAGGCGGCCGAGCTCGTCATCACGCCCGAAGAGGAGGAGGTTTTGAACCAACTCCTCGTCGAGCAAATGGCGACACTCAAACCAGGCGTCGACTACCCGCTCAAGCGCGTCGCGAACGGGCTCGGCGCGGTGATCGACGCGCTCAACGCGGGAGAGAGCGCGGACGAGGCGCTGGAACATTTTCTCACCGAGCTGGACGTGTACGCGTTCGACATGAGTCGGTACACCACCGTGGTCGCGGGGAACCGCGCCCAACAGATCGAATACGACGAGGAAGAGGTCGCGTTGGAGGCCAAGACGGCCGAGCTCAAGACTGAAAACATCGAATTGCGCGGCAAGCTGCGCGAGACGGTCAAGGAGCGAGCGTTCCGGGCGGCGCGAGACGAGGCGGCGCGCGCGTGCAGAGAGTTCCCGTCCCGAGACGCGAGCGCCGAGGCCATCGACGCCCTCAAGCGCTCCATCGCCGAAGCGAGCGTCGAACAGAGTAAACTGAACGACGATTTCAACGCCAAGTCAGCCGACTTCGCCCTCCTCTTCAAAGTCATCGATGGTTTGAAATAACCGCGGTGGGAACGATTCGCGCCTTCGAGGCTCGTTTCGACTCCGCCGCGCGCGTCGCGCGATTTCATCCGTCGCGAGTGCACGCGTTGTGTTTTAGTGTAATTCTTTCTCTAGTCTTCGCGTAATCGCGAGATTCGCCCGCGCGCGCGCCGTCCCATCCCTCGCGTCGCGCGCGTCTCGTTCCCAGACTCTGGAAGTGGATAATCAGCCGTGAGCCGCCGATGAGATCTACGCCCGCAGTCTTCGTCGCGCGACGCGAAGGGTGCGCCGAACGCGAGGAGACACCATGGCGAGTGGAAGCTTTCTCGTCGTCGCCCCAGCCATGCTGGGCGTGTTCTTCGCGTTCTGGTTGTTCACGCGCAAGTTGAGCAAGATTTCGCTCAACGCGCGCGTCCCGCGGTCGCACTCGTCCTCGAGTATGTCGCGCTCGGACGTGGACGAGGCGAGCGATGAGAGCCTGGTGCGGCGAATGGAGACCGGAAGTTACGCGCCGGACGCCCTGGCGAACCTGCGAAAGATTTACCGCGATATTCAGGAGGGGGCGCAGGCGTTCCTCGCCGCCGAGTACCGGATGTGCGTCGTCTTCCTCGTCGGATTCGGGGCGCCGATGGCGGTGCTCGTGTCGAACGGGTCGCACGGATTCGATGGAAAGGTTGGATTCATGACGGCGTTCGCGTTCTTGGCGGGCGGCGTGACGAGCATGTTGAGCGGCTACGTCGGCATGATGGTGGCGACGTACACCAACGCGCGATGCGCCATCATGGCGAGCATGGCCCCGGAGAGCACGGCGTGGAAAGAAAGTTTCAACGCCGCGTTCCGAGGCGGTGGTGTCATGGGCTTCGCTCTCAGCGGTCTCGGTCTTTTGGTGATGTACGTGCTGATGGTCATGTACAGCGCCGCGTATTCCTTTGAATTCGAAGCCATGAAACTCTTCGAGTGCATCGCCGGTTTCGGCCTCGGTGGTAGCGCCATCGCGATGTTCGGACGCGTCGGTGGTGGGATTTACACGAAGGCGGCGGATGTCGGTGCGGATTTGGCCGGTAAAGTCGTCGCTGGTATCCCCGAGGACGATCCTCGTAACCCCGCGACCATCGCCGATAACGTAGGCGATAACGTAGGCGACGTCGCCGGTATGGGTAGCGATTTGTTCGGTTCCTTCGCCGAGGCGACGTGTGCGGCGCTCGTGATCGGAGCTCAATCTGCGGATATCGTCGCGGCCGGTTGGGATGCGCTCATTTTCCCGCTTTACATTTCCTCCGTCGGCATCATCGTTTGCATCGCCGTGTCTTTCGTCGCCACGGACATTCAACCGGTGCGCAACGAAGCGAGCATCGAGCGCGTGCTCAAGATGCAACTCACTCTGAGCACGGTCGCGATGACGATCTGCATGTACCCGATTTGCCTCAGCTACATGCCGTACCGATTGCATCTCGGCGCCGACTCGTTTGACAAGGTCTGCGTCGGCTCGGTGAGCAGCAAGTGTGTCACGAACGGCGCCAACGCCGCGTTCGCGTGCATCGCCGCGGGTTTGTGGGGCGGTCTCATCATCGGTTTCGTGACTGAATACTTCACGTCGCACTCCTATTACCCCGTGCGCGAGTTGGCCAAGTCGACAGAGACTGGCGCGGCAACGAACATCATTTACGGTCTTGCGCTCGGTTACAAATCCACCATCGTTCCGGTCGGCGTCCTCGCCTTCGGTGTCATGGTGTCATTCTCTCTCATGGACATGTACGGTGTCGCGTTGTGTGCGCTCGGCATGCTCGGTACTCTTTCGACGTGCCTTTCTATCGACGTCTACGGACCGATTTGTGACAACGCCGGTGGTATTGCCGAAATGGCTGGCATGCCGGACGACGTTCGCGAGAAGACGGATGCATTGGACGCGGCGGGTAACACCACCGCGGCTATCGGCAAGGGTTTCGCGATCGGTTCCGCCGCCTTGGTGTCTCTCGCGCTCACCGCCGCCTTCGTCACTCGCTCCGGCGCGCTCGAGGATGGCGTCAACCTTCTGAACCCGTCAGTTTTCGCCTTCTTGCTCATCGGAAGCATGCTTCCGTACTGGTTCAGCGCGATGACGATGAAGTCCGTCGGCATCGCCGCCATGGAGATGGTGAAGGAAGTGAAGCGTCAATTCGACACCATCCCCGGTCTTCTCGAGGGAACTCCGGGCCACGCGCCGCCCGATCACGCGCGTTGCATCAAGATCAGCACCGACGCGAGCCTTCGCGAGATGGTGCCGCCCGCGGCTCTCGTCATCTTAGCGCCGATCGTCACCGGCACCTTCTTCGGCGTTCGCGCCGTGACCGGCCTTCTCGCGGGCGGTCTCGCTTCCGGTGTTCAACTCGCCATTTCCGCCAGTAATACGGGCGGCGCCTGGGACAACGCGAAGAAGTTCGTCGAGAAGGGTGGATTGTACATCGACGTGCCCAAGCGTGAACGGGCGCACAGCGACCCCGTGGAGGGTCCGTACACGGGTGCGATCGTGCGCAACGTCGACGGCTCTCCTCAACTGGTAAGCATGCGACAGCGCAAGGGCAGCGAGTGCCACAAGGCAGCAGTCGTCGGCGATACCGTCGGCGATCCTTTGAAGGATACCTCCGGTCCCGCCGTCAACATTCTCATGAAGTTGTCTGCGATCATTTCGTTGGTCTTCTGTGATTTTTTCATGTCCATCAACGGGGGTCGCGGCGTGTTCCTCGTCGGCAACTAGACGACGCTCGGGACGCCTCGCAGTTCCTCGCATTGAACGCATTGATAACGCTCGCGAAGCCTATACAATCTTGTTTGAAATTCACAATAATCCGTGTAGACATACAGACCGCGCGACGTCCAGCGTCCGCCTCGATCCTCGTTCCTCGACGACGCCCGGAGTCGGTTACGGCTGATTCCTCTCCCAATCGATCCGCACACACACGCCCGCGCGACGGGCGCACGCATGCGCGGGCTCGATGCCTTTCGTAAAGTGACGCCGAAAGGCGGCGCGTCCAAGATCGGCGGTGGTGACGTCAAGCGTCTGCGCGCGGAAATCGCGGCGACGCTCTCGGATGCCGATGCCGATTCGCTCGACGCGCTCGCGCCGAAAAATGCGACGTACGAGTGCGTCAAGATGTCCAATCGAGTCATCGTCTACCTCATCGACGGACGACCCATGTTTTTCGACGCCTCCGCGGGGCGTTGGGAGATGTTCCCGACGGTGTACGCGCTGTGGGCGCTTCGAGGGAAGAGCGGGCTCACGCGACTGCGCACGCACTCGCTCGTGTCGCCGAAAGTCTTGGGAGGCGCGAACCTGATGCTTCCGGGCGTCGTGCTCGAGGGAGACGAGACGTGGGAAGCGAATGAACTCGTGGAGATCGGTATCGTCGATAACGACGACGCGTTCGCCATCGGGGTCGCGGCGTGCTCGAGCGAAGAGGCGAAATCCGGAGGCATGAAAGGAATAGGCGTCGAGCTCGCGCACACATACGGTGACATCGTGTGGGCGATGGGAGATAAATCTGTGCCGAGCAAATCATTTTCGGTGAGGCGTATTTACCCGACCGGAGAGGAGGCGCCGGTGGAGACGTCGCTGGTGAGCGAAGAGACGCGCGGCAGAGACGCGGTCGAGTCAACCATGAAAAACTTGAGTTTAGAGGACACCGTGAACGCGAACGAGACCGAAGAGACGTTTGACGTGAGCACTCCGGCGAAAATGGACGCCATGTTGGAACGTTGTTTCGCGTTGGGCGCGAACAAGGTGACGGACGCGGAATTGCCGATTCGATGCGAAGCGTTTTACGCCAACTTTGTATTACCCTCTCGGCCGTCAGGGGTGACCCTCGACCTGAAGAACTCTAGCTTTAAGAAGCAGACCAAATTATTCAACGTCATGGAAAAGAAAGTTGGGCTCATCAAGACAAAGCTCGTTCACAAGATTGAAAACATCGTGTCGATCGACAGAGGACACGCGTTGTTGGCCAAATACGCGGCGGCGAGCGACGAGGCGAAAGACTCTGGCGAATCCAAACCCGCCGTCGATGTCACATTGTCAGCCGCCTCGATCGATATATCGAAGCGATACCGGGCGTCCACGATGTATCGCCCGATATTCGGCGAGCAAGCCAAGCAGAACAAGGATCGGTTGTACACGAAGGCTGAGGCTTTCGCCGCTTTAAGCGAGTACGTAAAGAAGAACAACCTCGGAGATGGTGGCAAAGATAGCGAAGTACAGCTCGACACCCTCCTCGGGAAAGAGTTATTCGCGAAAAAGGAGGAATGGTATGGCACGGACTCGTTTTACCCGTTTGCTGATCTGTACGAACGATTAATCGGCAAACTGCAACCGCACACCATCGTTCGATCGACGTGCGACGGCGAAACGAAGGAGTATGTGAAAAAAGGAGGAATCAAGCCGATCGCGATCAAAGCAGAGGACCGCGGCCGCCGCAAGTACATCACACGCATTTCGGGACTCGAAACGTATTGCATCTCTCCGGATGATTTCGCCGCCATCGCAAAGAAGGAATTCAGCGCGTCCGTCTCCATCGACGATCTTCCGGGAAAGCAAGAACACGGCAAAGAGTTAGCCATCCAGGGCCACGTCGTCATCCAACTCGCGGATCTCCTCCGAACAAAGATGGGCGTGCCTGCCAAGTTCATCGATGCGCAAAACTAACGACAACGTGTACTTTAATATACATCACGCGACTCGCATCGATGCTCCACGCGACTCTCGTCGTTTCTACGATGCGAGAAAACCACTGCCCACCGAACGCGAGGCGCGAGAGACGCGCACGGGACGCTCGAGCTCGAGAACATGTCGAAGCAGTTTAAAGCGCCGCCTGGAGCGCACATAGCGCGCATCGCGGCCGTCGACCGCGCCAGAGAGCGCGAACGAAGAGCCGAACACGTTCAGGAACAAGAAGACTCGTTATCCCGAGGTCTGCTCGACGCCGATCCTCGATGTGAAATCACTCCGTCCGCGCTTTCCGTCGGTGCAGACGTCGACGCATCACCTCGTTCGACGGAGGGCGATCAAGCGCCGCGCGATGCGCGTCCGAGGTTCGTGTTTGAAGATGAAAACAAGTTTTTGAAGTTCTGCGCCAGACACCGCGACGAGAAAACTCCGAGTGGTCTCTCTTTATCTTACACGCTGAGAATGGGAAATATTTGGTGCCTCGCGCACGATTCGTTTAACCTCGCCGCGTCGCAGGCTTCGGTGAAGGCGTTCTTCGAAAAATTGCAGCGGCGGGCGACGCTCACGGCGAAACGTTTCTTAGAGCACTCGATGCCAAACGTAATGCATCGCGGTTCCGTGGACGTCGATCAAACGGATAAATCGACCTCAAAAGCGAATACGAACGAAGAATACGACGTGCTCGATAGTCACGAGTGCGAAGAAGAGCGAGGCGAGAGCGAAACGGATGATTGGAGTTTCGTTTCTTACGACGCGTAATGCCGATTTGAAACATGTCAACTTTTCTCTTCTTTTCTCGTCTCAAGACATGACATACCTAGTGTTTTCGATAGCCTATCGCGTTTTGCAAATGGATCATACGAGACGAACATACGCACCATCTATTTTGAATAAATCTGAACGAGACTTGATGAACTCACCGAGCTTCAACGGGAAGTTTTTCGGCTTCTTCACGCGTCCGCCGAGAGCCGACATCATCGTGTCGGGATTTTCTTTGAGAAAGTCGACGATGGCGTTGGCGTATTCGTCACTGTTCATTTTCTTATCGGTGGTCGGCGTCTTCGGAGTGGCCGGTGCCTTTTTAGAGACCGGCGTCGTCATTTTCTGTTTCTTCGCCGAGGAGCCAGGCGTCGATTCCGCCAAACGCTTGGTCGCAGAACGGATCACGTTAATATCTTCAGACACGTCGGAATCAGAAGAATCGTCGGAGTCTTCAGAGTCGGACGAATCGGATGAATCGTCTTTGTTTTTACCATCCACCGGACCATCATCGCTGTCGGATTCGTCCTCGTCGGAAGAATCGTCGTCGCTGTCTTCAGACTCAGACTCAGACTCAGATTCAGATTCGGAGTCAGATTCAGATTCGCTCGACACTTCCTTAACGGACTTCTTCGCTGATTTCGGCGTCGCTTGCTTCGCCGGCGTCGCCTTATTTACGGAAGGCGCCGGTTCCTCCGACTCAGAGTCCGACCAAGAGTCCGATTCGGAATCGCTCCCCCGGGCATGCTCCATGATGGGTGCCGGTTCCTCCGACTCGGATTCCGACTCGAAATCCGACTCCGAATCGTCCATGATGGGTTCGTCCGCGGGCTCGTCCTCATCCTCGTCGCTGTCGCTATCTTCGCTGTCCACGCCCATCGCTTTCGCGAACGCTCTGTCGTCGTCGCTCTCGCTATCGCTGAACAAATCACCATCGCTTGGCAAATCATCGAGTTCATACGGCGTCTCGAAATAATCGTCCTCGTCGTCCTCGTCGTCGTCCTCGTCGTCGCTCGAATCCGCGTCGACGGCTTCTTCGTCTTCGTCGCTCACCGCGTCGGACGACGCGTCTTCGTCCTCCTCCTCATCGCTCTCCTCATCGCTCTCCTCCTCCTCCTCCTCCGACGAGGACATCTCCATCGCCAATTCCTCCATCGCTC
>MDSV01028015.1_pt1 | contig 14043 bp, 11 predicted proteins | sample 810851 | NCBI WGS metagenome assembly MDSV01 (sample SAMN05326640, study PRJNA326480) | marine metagenome | isolation source: seawater | place: Atlantic Ocean: North East | collected 2012 | reverse complement strand
GCTGGTCAGCACTCCGATAGTCGGGCGGACGATTGAAAGCAGTGACTGCATCTCGCCCGGGTGATTTGACCCCACCTCAACCACCGCCGCCCGGTGCGTCTCCTGCAACCGCAGCAACGTCAACGGAACGCCAATGTCGTTGTTAAAACTGGCCTCGCTGGAGAGTGTTTCAAACCGTTGGCCAAGCAGCGCAGCCAAGATGTCCTTCGTCGTGGTCTTGCCGTTGGATCCCCCGATGGCGATGATCGGAGTGTCAAAGTCCTGCCGGTAGCGGGCAGCCAGTTGGCCAAGCGCTTGGCGGGTTTCGTCGACATGAATCGCCGGGGCCACTTCCGCTTGGCCAAGCCGGGAACGGTTGACCAGCGCCGCGACTGCGCCTTGGCCAAGCGCTTGGCCGGCATAGTCGTGCCCGTCAAACCGGTCGCCCTTGATCGCCACAAACAGGTCACCCGGCTTGGCCAGACGCGAGTCCGTGCAGACACGACTCACGCACGCCGAGCGTTCCCCGGTAACCAACTGCCCCTGGCAGCTTGCGGCGATAAATTCGAGCGTGCGTGGTTCCATCATCTCCGAGCCAGTTCCGCCTTGGGTTCCGCCAACGATTTCACCGGCACCGACGTCTTGACGCCCAAATAGTTGGCTGATTTTTCGGCGATCTCCTTAAACGCCGGGCCCGCCACGACTCCGCCGTAGTAGCCGTTGTGGGGTTCATCCACAAACACCCCGATGCACAGCTCCGGTTTGCGTGCCGGGAGAAACCCGATGAACGAGGCGAAGTATTTGCCCGGCTCGTAGCCGCGCCGATTTTTCGCAGGCTTTTGCGCCGTGCCGGTTTTTCCGGCCACCAGATAATTCTCCAGCCACGCCTGTCGCGCCGTACCATTGGGAGACACCACGGTGATCAACGCCTCGACCATCTGCTCCGCCGCCTCGTCGCGGATCACTTTCCGAACCTCGGCCGGCTCGTATTGAACGACAGGTTTCCCTTCAAGATCCGTCAATTTCTCCACCAGCATGGGACGCATTAGCCGGCCGCCATTGGCCACGGCGCTCATCGCCATCGTAAGCTGGATCGGGGTCGCCGCGATTTCATGCCCCATCGGGATGCGCGAGATCGAGAGCTTGTTCCATTTCTTGTACGGATGCAGCAGGCCCTTGATTTCGCCCGGCAACGACACTCCAGTTTTCGCACCGAATCCGAGCTGAGAAATGTACCGGTGCAACCGCTCGCCTCCCATCCGCATCGCGACCTTGGCCGTGCCAATGTTGGACGACTTGGTGATGATCTCCTCGACCGTCAACTGGTCGTAGCCGTGGTGGTCTCGCAGCACCTTGCCCGCAAAATAGTAGCGCCCGTTTTCGCAATTAAATCGGTCAGTCAATCGCACCACGCCCTCGTTCAACGCACCTGACACCGCCACGATCTTGAAAGTCGATCCCGGCTCAAACATGTCCGTGACCACGCGGTTCCGGCGGTTGGCTGCGGTGGATTCGCCCGGCTTGTTCGGATTGAATGTAGGCCGATTGGCTAACGCCAAAATCGCGCCGGTGTTAGGGTTCACCACCACCACGCACGCGCTCGCCGGAGTGTGCTTGGCGCAAAGTTTCTCCAGTGCCCTCTCGGCGATGTACTGGATATTCGCGTCCAACGTCAGTACGGCGTTCATCCCGTCACGCGACTTGATGTCATAGCCGCGATAGGCCACAACCTCGCGCCGGCCGCGATCCGTCTCCGTCTCGCGCCAGCCGCGTGCACCCTCAAGCACGGAGTCCAGCATCATCTCCACGCCGTGCTTGCCCTCGAGCCCCTCCATCGGAACCTTGGCACTGCCGGGATCTCGCACGCCAACAAACCCCAGCACGTGCGCCCCGAGATTTCCGCTCGGATAAACCCGTTGCTGTGAGTCCACGCGCTCGCTGAAAATCGAACGATGCTTAACGTTGTACAACGCGAGCCGCTCCTTGCGGGGCAACGTCTTTACGTCCACCCCGAATTCCAGATTCGCGAGCGCGTTCGTGATCCGCTGCCAATCCTCGAGCAACACCTTGCGCTTGAGCACAACGTGTTTGTCCTCGCGCTGCCGTCCGGCTGCGTCCGTGTAGACTCGGCGCTCCATGCGCTTGGCCATCCCGTTTACGTCCAAACCTAGGATCGGCGCAATCGTCCGGGCAACGAGCAGTTGATTGGTGCCGATGAGCGACGGGTCCGCGCAGACCGTCTTGGCGATGCGACTCGTCGCCAGAACCGCGCCGCGCGAGTCCAAAATATCACCCCGCCGGGAGGCGTGAATCACCTTCCGGCGGGTGTTATCCAGCGCATGCTCAGCATGCTTGTCATGCTGGTATACTTGAATATCCACCAACCTCACCCCGAGTCCCACATAACCGGCCGTTATTAGTGAGACCAGCAGGATCACCCTGCCGCAGTGAGCGTTGGATAGGATATGTGCCACGTTAGTCTGGTAACAGGTTCATGTCTGTTACGGCCGCCCTTTACGCGGCGTGTGTTTTACCGTGCGGTATTCCCCTGGCTTACTTGGCTCCAGCTCCTTGGCTTCTGGAGGCAAATCCGAAAGTCTCAGCACCTGCTCAGGCGTCGGCATGGTCAACCCCAGCCCCAGCTTGCGGACCCGTTCATAAAGTTTTTGTGTCGAGCGCATCTCCGCCCGCATCTGCCGCCACCGCTCGTTTTCCCCCTTCAACAAATCGAGGCGCACCTCCTTTTTTCGAACCGCAGTCCCGAGCTGGTGAATCTGAGACTTTTGCCACACGTACCCCATCGCCGTGCCGCCGAGCAATAGGCACAACGTCACCGCCTTGATCCACGAGCCCACGCTCAGTGAAACTTCTTCGCGCCTGCGATTTCTTGCCGCCATTTTTTAAATTTTTTCCAGCACTCGCAACTGCGCGCTGCGACTCCGCGGATTCCGGTCAAGCTCCGCCTCGCTTGGCTTGATTGCCTTCCGACTCAACTCCCTCGCCAACGGTTCGCGCGGCTCACGCAACTCCGGCAGATCCACCTCGCCCCGCACCGTGTACGGTCTGGCTAGGTCGCGGCTGAATTGTTTCACCGCGCGATCTTCGCCGGAGTGAAACGTGATCACCGCCATGCGGCCGCCCGGCTTCAGCACCGACCAACCAGCCTCGAGTCCGCGCTCCACCTGCCCAAGCTCATCGTTCACCGCCATGCGAAGCGCCTGAAACACGCCGGTCGCCGGGTGCGTCCGCGCGCCCCGCCTCGGGCAGGCCCGCTCGACCACCTCCGCCAATTGCAATGTTGATTCCAGCCGCTGCATGCTTCTCTGTTCAACAATCGCCCGGGCGATGCGACGCGACTTTCGCTCGCCGCCCAGCTTCCAAAAAATCTCCGCCAACTCCTCCGGCTCGAGTTCGTTGACCAGTTGCTCCGCCGTCACCGGCTGACGCCGATCCATCCGCATGTCCAGCGGGCCGTCCGATTGAAAACTGAACCCCCGCTCCGCCTGGTCCAGCTGCGGTGAACTCACCCCAAGATCCAGCAACACCCCGTCGCACGGCCGCTTGACCAAGAGCTTGGCCAAGCCGGCAAACGCCTCGCGATGCAGCTCCAGCCGGTTGCCAAACCGGGCCAAGCGCTTGGCCGCAGCCTCCAGCGCCCAGTCGTCCCGGTCGAATGCCACCAAGCGCCCTTCCGGCGAACACGCCTCGAGAATCGCCGCCGAGTGCCCGCCGCCGCCGACCGTCCCATCCACGTACAACCCGCCACTCACCGGACTCAGCGCTTCCAGCACTTCCTCCAGCAGAACAGGTTCGTGGATAAAGTCGGTCACTCATCCGTTCGCTTTTTCGGCATTCTCGGCGTAACTCCAAGCCACCTTGCCGTCGACGTAAACATCCGTCTTGTATTGCCGGGCCAGCTCGATCGCCTCCTGAAATTCCTCCGGGCTCATGCCTTCAACCGATTCAGTCTCACCAGTCGCTGCGGCCACCGGTCGCACTTTTGTCGCCCCGCCTTTCGGAAGACCAACGAACCGGATCATCCGGCCTAGAATGCCGAATCGGTTTTTCATGCGATCAAAAAATGATGTGCGCTGTGGCTCCTCTGCGATGAGGCTGGGCCGGAACGAATCCACCCCGGTGCTTTCGCGTAGCGCGATGTCCGACCCCACAAGGTCGTTGCGCACCACTCTTACGCGCGTGGGCGTGATTCTGCTGTGCACCTCCACCTGTTCGTCCGCCTTCGGCTTGGCCTCTTCCTGTTTCAGGTCGAGGTGATTGCCGGGCGCCTGCGACGAACGGTCGATATCCAGTGGCTCGATGAACCCAAACTCGCCCTGATCATCCTCAAGCCGCGACGGCTCAACTAGGATCACCGGTTCCATTCGTGCTGACTCGCGCGCCACAGCCTCGGCCGGCTCACTTTTCTTGTTGCCAATCCTGCGGGAGAAATGCTTCTCCCTCGGGGACTCAAGCGCGCCACCCACCGACAAGTACTGCATCAGGTTCATAGGTTTAAATTCTTAATGGCGGCAGCGGCCACGGCCTCGCTGCCCTGGTTGGTTTCGTCAAATCGATCCGGGGCCCAGATCTCAAACTTGTTCAGTCGGCCGACCAGCACGGCCTCCTGCTTGATGCCGGCCACGTTCGCCAGTTCTTCCGGCAGGCAAAGGCGTCCCACCTTGTCGAGTTTCACATGGGCGGAACTGCCTCCGATCACCCGCTCGACCACGGCCGCCTCCTCGTCGGAGAGCGACATCTCATTTAACCGCTCCAGCAACACCGCCCAACGCGCCGGCGGCAGCACCAACAAATACTGCTGCTCCCCGATGGGCCACGGCAGGATGGTCAACTCCGATTTGCCTGATTTCGGCCGCCACTTGGAGGGCACCATGACACGCCGGGACCCGTCGATTCCGTGTCGGAATCGACCTGTAAAAACGGTCGCAGGCTGGTCCTGGGTTGCTGACATAACTGAGGCAATAGATGGCAGAGTCGCCCGTTGCGTCCCAATGTTTCCCGTTCTCTACCGTTTTCTCCCCAAGACGTCAACCGGTTTTTTGCATTTTTTTGCATTTGTCCCTCCCCTGCCCAAATTGCACTCCTCGTGGGCTATTTCGTTAACGATATAGGAATTACCACGAAATTGGCCAAGCGCTTGGCCAAGCGGGCTGTACAGCAAAGGAATCGCACTGCCGCCGAAAAACCGGTAAAGAGCGCGCGTGCGAACGGCCGAATTCGACTACGACCTCCCTCCAGAATTGATAGCGCAACATCCCGCGGAGCGCCGGGATGCCTCCCGCCTGCTGGTCGTGGAGCGCTTGGCCAAGCGCCTAGCTCATCGGCAATTTGCCGATCTGGCCGACTGTCTCAAGTCAGGCGACCTGCTGGTCGTTAACAATTCCCGCGTGATGCCCGCCCGTGTACGGGGCCAAAAGGATGGCGACGGGGCACGCGTTGAAATATTGCTGACAGAGCAGCACTCCCCCGGCCGGTGGTGGTGCATGCTGCGGCCCGGCAAACGCATTCACAACGGCACACGCATCCAGTTACACAACCTCAAGGGCACGCCCACCGACTACTGGGTGACGGCCATCGACAAAAACGAAACCGGCAAGTACCTCCTCCAATTGCCGGATTCGGCGGACGTCTTTCAATTGCTGTCGGAGATTGGAGAGACGCCGTTGCCACCGTACATCGAGAGAAACCCGGCCGACACGATGGCAGACCGAGAGCGCTACCAAACGGTGTACGCAAAGCAGGAAGGCTCCGTGGCCGCCCCCACGGCCGGGCTGCATTTCACCGGACCGTTCCTCGATAATCTGAAAGCCATGGGCATCGGTGTGGCGGAAGTCACGCTGCACGTTGGCCCGGGGACGTTTCAACCGGTGGAGTGCGACACGATCGAGGATCACCCGATGCACGAGGAGTGGTTCGAGATTTCGGCCGAAGCAGCGCAGGCGATCAACGAAACCAAGCGGGCGGGACGGCGCATCGTTGCCGTTGGCACGACCAGTATGCGCGTGCTTGAGTCTGCCACGGATGAAAATGGCGACATCGCTCCCCAGCAAGATCGAACCGATATTTTCATCCACCCACCGCACGACTTCCGCGTCGTCGATGCGTTGCTGACAAACTTTCATCTGCCCAAGTCCACGCTGCTGATGCTGGTCAGTGCCTTCGCCGAACCCGGAGGTGCTGCCGGTCACGATTTGGTGATGCAGGCCTACGCGGAGGCAATCGAAAATCGTTACCGCTTCTTCAGCTACGGAGACGCGATGTTTCTTCATCAATGAAATCGGATCGCTTCACCACTACACCACAAGATTCCGAGGACGGCTGGGGACAGCCGTCCCTACCCTGATGCCATGACGACTGCCCGTCCATTTGTGTTGATCAACATGGCAATGTCGGCCGATGGGAAAATCGCGCCACCGCATCGACGCTTTGTCCCGATTGGCAGTCGACGCGACCACGACAACCTGCTTCGGCTGCGCGCCACTGCGGACGCGGTCATGTGTGGCGCGCGAACGGTGGAGTCCGGCAACATCACGATGGACGCCGGGGGCACCCGCTACGAACGCCAGCGCTTGGCCAAGCGCTTGGTCAGGCAGAATTTGCGTGTGCTGATCAGCGGCACCGGCTCTATCGATCCCGACGCGGCCATTTTCAAAAACCGAAACTCACCAATCCTTGTTTTTGTCTCCGGCCAAGCCCCGGCCAAGCGCCTGGCCAAGCTCAAGAATGTTGCGGATGAGGTGATCGTTTACGGCGCCAAGTCGGTTGCGCTTGGCCAGGCGCTTGGCCGCCTGCGCCGTGACTGGAATGTAAAACGCCTCCTTTGCGAAGGAGGCGGTGTGTTGAATTTTGAGCTGCTCCGGCTTGGCTTTGTAGACGAGCTGCACCTGACGATTTGCCCCCGGTTGTTTGGCGGCCGGGATGCCCCGACCATCGCGGATGGCGCCGGTTTTCAGCACCTAGTCAAGGCCGTGCAACTGGAGCCGATTGCCCAGCGGCGCGTCGGCGATGAATTGTTTACGACGTGGCGCGTCAGGCCAGAATCTCGTTGACCACCCGGGCGCCCTGCACACCGGTCAGGCGCTGGTCGAGCCCCTGATAGCGGTAGGTGAACCGTTCGTGATCGATGCCAAGGCACTGCAACACCGTGGCGTTAAGGTCGTTAATGTGCACCGGATCGCGGACGATGTTGTAGCTGAAGTCATCAGTTTCGCCATGCACATGGCCCTTCCGGATGCCGCCACCGGCCATCCACATCGTGAAGCAGCGGCCATGGTGGTCGCGCCCGTGGTTGTCCTTGGTGAGGCTGCCCTGCGAGTAAATCGTCCGACCGAATTCGCCGCCGCAGATCACGATAGTGTCCTCCAGCATGCCGCGCTGCTTGAGGTCGCGCACGAGGGCGGCTGCGGGCTGGTCGACGTCCTCGCACTGGCGGCGGACATCGCGCGGACAGTTGCCGTGCTGATCCCAGCCGCGATGAAACAACTGCACGAACGGCACACCGCGCTCGAGCATTCGGCGCGCGAGGATGCAGTTGTAGGCGAACTTGCCCGGCGACTTTGCATCCTTGCCGTACTGCTCGAATACATGATCCGGCTCGGTCTTCAGGTCGGTCAGTTCCGGCACGCTTGCCTGCATGCGAAACGCCATCTCGTACTGGGCGATGCGGGTCTGGATTTCCGAGTCCTGCGTTTCCTCAAACTTGGCGCGGTTGATGGCGTTGATGCTGTCGAGAATCGCGCGGCGCGAACCACTAGTAATGCCCGGAGGATTGTTTAGATAGAGCACCGGCTCGCCGGAGCTGCGGAATTTCACGCCCTGGTGCTTGGACGGCAGGAAGCCGCTCCCCCAAAGCCGCGAGTAAAGTGCCTGACTGCCGCCGCGTCCCTTGGAGATCATCACGATGTAACCCGGCAGGTTGTCGCTCGGGCTGCCAAGGCCGTAGTTCAGCCAGGCGCCCATGCTCGGGTGACCGAGTTGCTGCGTGCCGGTGTTGATGTAGGTGATCGCTGGGTCGTGGTTGATCGCCTCGGTGTTGACACTGCGGATGAGTGAAATCTCGTCGGCGATCGAGGCGACGTTTGGCAAAATCTCACTAAAATACCCGCCGCTCTGCCCATGTTGCTTGAATTCAAACATCGGGGCCACGCACGGGAACGACTTCTGGCCAGAGGTCATGCCGGTGATGCGTTGGCCGTTTCGGATTGAGTCCGGCAGCTCGATGCCGTGGATTTTTCGCATGGCCGGCTTGTAATCGTACATGTCGATGTGCGACGGGCCACCGGAGAAAAACAGGTAAATCACCCGCTTGGCCTTGGGTTTAAAGTGCGGCTCGCCCATCGCGCCGGGGCCGGCGGCGTTGAGCATTCCGGGCTGGGCAAGCGAGGCGAGCCCCATCGCGCCCATGCCGCGTGCGCCGATGTTCAGAAACTTGCGGCGATCGATCAGGTGATCCGAGTTGAGCAGTGGAATCATGTTTTTATTCCTTGGTTAAAACTTCGTCGAGGTTGAGGATGGCACTGGCCACGGTCGTCCACGCGGCGTGCCTGGCCGTGTCGACGGATTCGTCGCGCTTGGCCTCTCCAAACTTCAGCAGTTCCTCTGCGCGCTTCTTGTCGGCGGTGAACTCCTTGAGCTGGGTGTCGTAAAGATCGCGGAACACGAGCTTGCGAAGGTCGTCCGCCGGGCGTGAGGTCGTCAGCAAGAAGGCATAGTCGAGCTGCGATTCAAAGTCCGCTCCGCCCTGCTGCAGCACGCGCTGCGCTAACACCCTTGCAGCCTCGACAAACTGCACGTCGTTCATTGTCACCAACGCCTGCATCGGCGTGTTGGTGCGTGGCCGCTGGATTACGCATTTCTCGCGGGTCGGCGCGTCGAACGCCACCATGTTCGGCATCGGCGCGGAACGTTTCCAGTAAGTGTACATCGAGCGCCGGTAAAGTTTCTGCTCGTTGTCGCGCTTGTAAAAAAGCCCGCCGTTGAGTGCGACCTCGTTCCAGATGCGCGGGGGCTGATACGGCTTCACGCTGGGGCCGCCGATCTTGCCGTTGAGGATGCCGCTCACTGAGAGGGCGTTATCGCGGATAAACTCGCCCTGCAACCGAAAACGAGGCGCGCGGGAGAGGTAAATGTTCTGCGGATCTTTCTCCAGTTTTTCACGGGTCGCAGCGGATACCTGACGGTAGGTCGCCGACATGAGCATCTGCTTGAGGACGCGCTTTACGTTCCAGCCACTGTCGGCAAAGTCGCGTGACAAATAATCCAACAGTCCCGGGTGGCTCGGCAGTGCGCCGCGTGTGCCGAAGTCGGCCACGGTGCTGACCAGCCCGGAACCGAACAGCATCGCCCAGTATCGATTCACCGCCACGCGGGAAGTCAGCGGATGATCGTCATCGGTGAGCCACTTGGCCAAGCTGAGCCGCTTTTGCTGAGCATCTTCGGGCAGAGACGGTAGCACCTTGGGTACGTTCGGAAAAATCTCTTCATCCTTGATCGGCGAGGCGTAATGGCCGCGGCTCAGCACGTAGGTTTTGCGCGGCTTGGCCAAGTCGCCCATAGTCATCACGGTGACGATGCCGTTGTTGTAGTCGTTGACCGATTTCTCGGCAGCCTTAATTTTTTCGTCGAGCTGCTTGGCCAAGGGCCAGACTGATTTCTCGTAATACCCCCGCAGCTTGGCCACGTGCTCCGCGCTCAGCACATCCTGACCGAGGTTGGCCAACACCTCCTTCGGCAGACTCGACCCGCCAAGTTTGAAGTACATTCCGCCCTGGCCGCCGTTGTTCACGATCTTGATCAATAGGTGATTGTCACCCTTGGCCAGTTCCAATTCGGTCTTTTCCTGATCGGCAGCCGGCCCGCGGTTGGCGTTGTTTGCCAGAATTTGTTTGCCGTTGAGGAACACCTTGATGCCGTCGTCGCTGCCCAGCGACACACCCACGGTCTGGGCGTTCGGCGACTTCACCGAGCGATAAAAATAGGAGGCACTCTTCTCAGGCAAACCGATGGTGTGCACCTTGCCGTCCTCGTACTTGCGGGCCTCCCACTTTTTGCCGCCGTATTCCTTTTTTAAATCGACCACTTTTTCCGGGCCAAAATCCTTGTTGAACGCCTCGTTACTGTCCTTCGCACCGAAGCTGCCGAGGAACTGCCAGCCGCCGAGCTCAGGCGGGTGCGGCACCTCGTCCACGCGATTATCGGCGATCCATTCGTCCATCTCCTTCAACGTCGGCTTGGCCTTGGCTCGCTCAGCCTTGGCCTGCTCCACCGCCGCTCGGCGGTTCTCCAGTTCCCGGTTTTGCATCATGGTCGGCACCTTGATCATCGGCGAGGAATTTCCGTTGCGAGTCTGCATACCCTTGTCCGAGTTGATATTGAAGTAGGCGTAAAACTGATAGTACTCCTTCTGCGAAATCGGATCGTATTTGTGATCGTGGCACTGCGCGCATTCCATCGTCAGACCAAGCCAGACATTGGAAGTCGTCTTGACCCGGTCGACGTTGTATTCCACACGGTACTCTTCGTCGATCGCCCCGCCCTCGTCGGTCGTGCCATGATTGCGGTTGAATCCGGAAGCCACCTTCTGCGCGAGCGTGGTATTCTCCAGTTGATCCCCAGCCAATTGCTCAATGGTAAAATCATCGAATCGCTTGTTGTCGTTGTAGGCGTCGATCGTCCAGTCGCGCCACGGCCACATGAAACGCACGCCATCGTCGTGGTACACGCTGGAGTCGCCGTACCGTGCAGCATCCATCCACGCCAACGTCATCCTCTCCCCGTACCGCTCACTCGCCAGCAATGAGTCGACCAATTTTTCGTAGGCGTTCGGGTCGGTATCGTTCACGAACCGCTCCACTTCCTCCGGTGAAGGCGGCAGACCGGTCAGGTCGAAGCACACCCGGCGGATCAACGTGCGACGGTCCGCCTCCCTCGACGGCTTGAGTCCCTGCTGCTCCATTTTGGCGAGAGTGTAAAAATCGATCGAGTTTTTCGGCCAGGCCTTCTGCTGCACCTTGGGCAGGTTCGGCGTCTTCGGAGTCACGAATGCCCAGTGATCCTCCCAATCGGCTCCCTGAGCAATCCATCGCTCGATCAACGCAATCTCATCAGCGGACATTTCCAGTTTGCTCTCCGGCGGCGGCATCAGGTCGTCCTTGTCATGCGCCGTGATGCGCTGGAAAAGCAGACTCTCCCCCGGCTTGCCGGGCGCAACGATGCGATCCTCACCCTCACCGCCGAACAGCCCCTCGCGCGTATCCAACCGCAGGTCGGCCTTGCGATGTTCCTCATCTGGCCCGTGACATTGCACGCAGTAATGGGATAACACAGGGCGAATATCGATGCCGAATCGCACCATATCCGATTGGGCCGCATGCGCTTGGCCAAGCGCAACTACAGCGGCCAAGGGCATCAAAAAATAAATCCGTTTAGCAAAAAACTTCATGGACAAAGAAACTATAAAAACTCCTAAAGCGAAAAATCTGGCGAAAAAATGCCTGCAAAAACAGACAAAATCAAGGCCATGTTGACTCGATTCGCAGAGTTTTTATTCGAAGAACAGCCCCGCTGCCTGGTGCGCCCCCCCTGACCGCCAATCAGGGTGAAATCAGACCCCTGATTACTCATTATTCGCACCAAACTGGCGAATGAATTCAGCCCCGATCAAGTCGTAAAGTTCCTGCTCCCAGATGATCCCGGGAATCTCGATGCGCTTGGTATTCGTTCGCATATCGTAGGGCGAAACAATGGCCGTGACGTTATTGATGCCAACCTCAGAAACCATCAAAAACACCTCCTCGATCCCGGCGTCCCCGATCGGGATGCCGCCGATCGTCGCCGAGCCGCCGTGAATGAAAATATCTAAGCCCAGCCGATCTCGGCCATCGGCCCGGCCCTTGGCCTTGTCGAATACATTGGGATAATCCAGCTTCACCGACAAATGAAACTGGCTGTTCGGGTTAAGGTATTCGATCGCGTAAACCCCTTCCGGAATCTGCCCGTCACCCTCCCGCAACTTCGGCCCCAGCCCACCGCTGAATCCGGTGAACGGATAACTCTTAATCATTTCCAGTTCTCCCAATTTTGGCCGCCGCCAGACTTCGAGCGTCCGCTCTTCCTTTAGCCCGAGGAAAGCTGGAGACAGCCGTCCCTAACTCGTCACGGATGAATTTCGGCGTTCGGTGCTGCCACCCGCTTGACCAAGCGGGGGCTAAGCCAACAATTCGGGAAGGTGGCCGGTGCTGTCGGCGAAGCGGTTGGTGACCCCGGTTTGTTTGAGCATGGTGGCGAACACGTTGGCGAACGGCGTGTCCTCCCCGTACTTGAGGTACCGTCCATGCTTGAAGCCAAGGCCTCGTCCGCCGGCAAGCACGAGTGGATAATTCTTGTTCGTGTGCGTGGTGCTGTTGCTGCAGCCGTAGATGATGGTGGTCCGGTCGAGCAATGTCGCGTCGCTCTCCGGGCCGGCCGGCGTGTTGTGCATGCGATCGAGGAATGTCGCGAATTGCTCCGCGAGGAAACGATCCCACTTGCCCAGTGCCTCGGCGCCCTCGGCCTTGTTCCAATCGTGGGCCAGACCGTGAAGGTGCTTTCCGATGCCGAGCAGCTGCGGGAACTTGCCTCCCAACGTAGTCGCGTCTCCCATGCTGGCGATTTGGTAGGTGGCCACGCGGGTAGAGTCGGTCATGAACGCAAGATGCATCAACTCGTACATGGTGGCCACGTACTCGGTCGGTACTTTCGAGTCGGCGTCGAGTTGAAGCCGTTCGCGGTCGGAATCAGTCAGACCCGGCTTGGGGATGTCGATCCACTGTTGGGCGCGTGCGACACGTTTTTCGACCTGCCGAACAGAGTCGAGGTATTCGTCAAATTTATGTTGATCGAACTTGCCCAAGCGACGGCGAAGTTTGCCGGCGTCCTCCATGACAAGATCAAGCAGACTGCCGCTGCTCTTTAATCGGCGGCGGTGGCGACGGGTATCAGGATCGCCCGTCCCGAAAAAACGATCGAAAATTTGCTGCGGTTGATTGAGCGCAGGGATCGGCCGGCCGTGCCGGTTGTAGGAAAGTGTACTGGAACGGGTAGGCTCGCCCACGCCGCCGTCAGTCGACATCACGAGCGAGTCAAACCGTGTTTTGCCAGCGAAGTGTTCCGCAGCGACCTGATCCATTGACTGGGTGTTGCGCAGGTCACGGCTCAACAGATCGCAACCGGTCAAAAATGTGTCCCCGCTGTCGTGCCCACCGATCTTGCGCACCTCGGGGTGAGACAGCCCGCCGAGGACAGTCACGTTTTCCCGATGCGCCTCGAGCGGCTGGAGGCTCTTGTTGAAAGTAAACTCCCGTCCCTCACCGTTGGGGAACCAGCCCCACTCGGCCTTCTCACTTTTCTCCCCCTGAATGGACACGCCGAAGGGAAAGTAAACCGCAGCAAGACGGCGGGGCTCGGCCACTGGGGCGGCCTTGGCCATCGCGTCGAGTGCCGGCAACGCCAGCGCCACACCTGTGCCACGCAAAAAGGAACGGCGATCAAGCTGCCACGACTTGGATACAATACGGCTCATTAGCTTTTTATTTCGTACGGAAAAACTCGCTTGTCACAATTGATCGAACCAAAGACTGCACACGTAGACTATCGTCGGCGAAGCGACGGGTCAACTCATCGATGTGTTTTTCGTCGGAAAACTCGAGCGACCGGCCAAGCGCGTAGGTCAGCAGTTTCACCACAAACGCCCGAGCGAACTGCTCACGTCGCTCGGTGAGCAGATATTCCTTCAGCGCCTCCATGCCATCGACCTCGCGGCCATCTGGCAGCTTGGCCAAGGTCTCGAGGGGCAGCTTGATCAGCTTGCCATCCGGCAGTTTACGGGTGATCTCGGTACGCCATTGGCCAAGCGCATCGTACTCCTCCATAGCCAACCCCCAGCCGTCGATGCCCCGGTGGCAGTCGGCGCAGGCCGGATCGTTGTTGTGGTGCTTCAACTGCTCGCGAATGGACAGCTTGGCCAAGCCGGGTTCGGCTGTCTCCAACTCGGGCACATTGGGTGGCGGC
>MDSV01148395.1_pt1 | contig 14046 bp, 4 predicted proteins | sample 810851 | NCBI WGS metagenome assembly MDSV01 (sample SAMN05326640, study PRJNA326480) | marine metagenome | isolation source: seawater | place: Atlantic Ocean: North East | collected 2012 | reverse complement strand
CGCCGTCGCGTCGGGGGGGGACCCGTCCTCGCCGCGGCGCATCAGACGAGCGGGGACCTCGCGCGCGAGCGCCTCCAGCCGCAAACGCCGGTCCTGCGCGTCGCGCAACGCGGCGACGGCTGACGCGAACGCGCGTTTACGATTCGTCCCCGAATGCGTCTCCGACGCCTTTTTCAGCGCGGGTCCGAGCGCGCCGGCGACGGCGAGCTCGAACGCCGTCGCCGCCTCGAGCGCGGGCGCGAGCGCGTCCGCGAACGCGTGCGCGCGCGCGCCGCGGTCGCGCGACTCGGGTCGTGCGGCGAACGCCACGGAGAGCTGGAGCGTCGAGGCGGAATCCGCGGCGACCGCCGCCAGGGAAACCTCTGCGGACGCGTGCGCCGCGAGACGCGCGACGCGCGCCAAGCCCCGCGCCGCGACGGCGCGGAGCGCGGAGGCGACAAAGTCGCCGTCCGGATCGTTCGTCGTCTCCGCGTCTTCCGCGGTGACGGCGAAGGTTTCCGCGAGCGCGTCCGCCGCGCGCGCCAGCGCGCGGAGCTCCGCGCTCGCGCCGAGGGAGTCGCGCTCAGGCGCGGGGGACGGACACGAAAAACGCCCCGTCGGGTGTCCATCCCCGAAGGCATCCTCGAAGCGGCGCGCGAGCCGCCTGAGCCAGGCGGCGGCGTCGCGCGACGCGTCGCGGGACAAGCCGCCGCGCGCGCCGTGCGCGACGCCGCAGAGGAACGCGTGGCCTGAAGCGCGAAGCAGATGAAGCAGACGCGTCGACTCAGCCGCCGCCGCCGTCTCCTCCGCTTTTTTTAGTTCGTTCGTCTCGGCGTCGTCTTCGTCGTCACCGTCGCGCGTCGACGTCGACGCGGCCGCGGCGCTTCCGAGCGCGAGGCGTCGGCGCAGCGCGCGCAGCGGGAACGCCGCGAGCGCGAGCGCGGGGACGGGCGGGAACCGCGGGAGACCCGCGTTCTGATTTCCCGCGGAGACGCGAACAGTCTTGTCATCCCGCTCGGCGCGGTCGCGGCCGGAGAGCGTCCCGGCGACGGTTTCCAGGAGCGCCCCCGCGCGCCGCGCGGCCGACGCGGCGTCGCGCGCGTCGCGCGTCGCGCGACGCGCCGTCGCGGGCTCGGGCCAGCCCAGGGGCTCGACGAGCGTCGAGCGCGCCGCGAGCGCGACGTCGAACGACGTCCCCGTCTGAGACGCGCTCACTTTGTTCGATACGCCACCGGAGCCTCCGCGAACGCGGCACCGCTCGAACCCGCGCCGCGTCGCGTCGACGAAGGGTTTCACGTGCTCGGCGAAGGCGACGCGCGCCGCGCGCCGCGCCGAAGCCGAAGCTTCGCCCCGCGCGTATACGTGCGTCCAGGAGCGCGCGAGCGCCGACTCGGCGCCGACGCCGCGCGAGAGGAGCTCGAGCGTCAAAGCCGCCCAGCGGCTCGCCTCGCGGTGCGTGAGCTGCGCGAAGCGGGCCGCCGCCGCCGCGCGCGTGCGCGCCGGGCGGACCGCGGCGCGCGCCTCGTCCGCCTCCGCCGAAGAACTCCGCGGCTCTTCCGACTCCGCGAGACTCTCGACGCAGTCGCCGGTGACCAGCGCGAGGTGCGCGTCCGCCATGGCCCGCCGCGCGGCGCCGGCGGGGACGCCCGCGGCGGCCAGGACTTCCTCCAGGTCGTCGCGCGGCGACGCGGCGAGCGCGTCGAAAAGGCCAACTGGACGCGAAGGCTCGCGCGGGAAGAGTTCTCCGGAGGATTCGGCGGACGGAATCTCCGCCGAGCTTGGTTCCGCCGAGCCGCTCATGAACACCTCGACGCCTCTGTTGCGCATGGCTCGGCTCACCTCGCCCCGCCGCGGGTCGAGCGCCAAGAACAGCCGGAACTCGGGGTGCGCGCGCACGACCCGCGGCTCGCCGTCCGCCCCGTGGCCGCACTCGGAGACCAGCAGCGAGCCCCCGGTTTCCAGGAGCGGGTTGAGTCTGTCCAACACGGTCGGCGAGCACAGGTTGGCGTTCTCGAGGAGCACCCACTCGCCCTTCGTCGCCGCCTTGAGCAAGACGCCGTCCACCCACTCGAACCGGCCGGCGCTCGGCGCGGCGCCGCCCCACGCATCGGGGCCGAGCGACTCGAGCCGCTCGCGAATCGCGGCCACCGCGGCGTCCGCGTCGTCCGCGGCGTTCGCGTCCCCGTCGACGTCCATGGCGTCGCCGCCGTCCGCGGTGGACACAGTCGCGAGAGCCGCCTTCGCGCGCGCCTCGGCGAGGGCGTCCACCGCCGAGCGCAGCGCCTCGGCGGCTGCGGCGGCGTCCGCCGCGCCGGCGCCGCCCGCCTCCGCGGCGTCGACGATCGAGCGGTACGCGTACCAAAGCGACCAGGCGCGTTCGAGAACGTCGAGCAGATCCGCGGCGGATTCGAGCGGGTTCGAGCTCTCGTCGCTCGCGTCGGGGACGGCGGTCGCGTCGTCGGACCGATCGCGCGAACGTCTCCGCGGCGAAACCTCCGCGAGCGCCGTCGCCGCGAATTCGCGCAGTCGTTCGAAAATCTCTTCCTCGAGCGCCGCGCGGTCGCGCGCGGGTTCCTTCTGCTCGAACGAGCCGAGCAGCTCGGACGTGTCCGTGGCGGCGGTCAGCGCGACTCGCCGCAGCGTCCTCCCCGCGAGGTCCGCCAGAGTCTGCGCGACGCTCGTCTTACCGCTCGCCGGCGGGCCGACCAAAATGGTCATCCACCCGCGCGACGCGCAGTGCGCCGCCGCTTCGAGCGCGCCCGTCTGGCCGCGGAGCACGGAAGGACACGCGCCGATTCCGGATCGGTGCGGCGGCGCGCCGGTTCGAATCGGTTCGGAGCCGCCGCGAAAAAAGCCGCCCGGGCGCTCTCGGCGCGTCGGCAAGGCGGCGCCGCCGACGCGCAGCTCGCCGTTCTCGACAGTCACCGCGACGGGCTCGACGGCCGAAAACGCGACAGACGTTTCGGTGTCGTCGTCGACGGCGCCGAAATCCGCGAACACCGCGCGGAACAGAGACGCGCACTTTTTTCGGTCCGACGCGCGGCGCAGGCGCCGGGAGAAAATCGTCTCGTGCGTCTCGCGCAGAGCCCGCGCGACGTCGCGCGCGTCCGAAACCGCTTCCGGACTGGTTCCCTGACCCGCAGGCAGAGCGACCCGCGTCTCGCGCATCCGCCGCGCGCGGTCGCTGGCGAGCTCGCACCAGCGCAGGACGTCGCGCAGGTTGAACTCCCAGGGCGCGCCGGCGCGGGCGAAGCTCCCGCCCGGCGCGCGCGCCGCGTCGGCGAGCGAGGCGACGAACGCCACCGCCCGCTCCGCCGCCGACGCCGGTACCGTCGGATACAGCGCCGCGGCGATGTGCGCCATGTCCGTTCGCTCCATGGGCTCGACGTGCACGCGCGTGAACCGATTGAGAAAGGACTTGGGCAAACCTTTCCGGCCGCCGCCCTCCTGCACGGGGTTCTGCGCGGCGAAGACTCGGAACGTCGGCGGGCACCGGAACGTCTCGCCCAGCTCGGGGACGAACACCTCGGCGCGGTGATCCAGCGCGGCGTTGAGGCCTTCGAGCACAGGCTGAGGCGCCAGGTTCAGCTCATCCAGCAACACCCAGTCCCCTCGTTTCAGCGCGCTGAGGAACGCCCCGTCCGCCCACCGGAACTCGCCGGCTTCGCCGCCGTCCGCGGGCAAATCCGCGCCCAGCAAGTCCATCATGTCCGTCTGCTCGCTGAGGTTGACGCGCGTCAAACGATGCCCCGCGGCTTTCGCCAAAGCGCTTATCAAGGAAGTCTTCCCCACCCCCGGCGAGCCTTCCAGCAGGATGGGCTTGGGCAGCTGCATGGCACGCAACACGCGCGCGGCGTTCCGCCGCGCGGAAGGCGCGTTCAGCTCGAACTCGGCGTTCACGGCGCCGACGGCGTCGCGCGGAAGCGCGCCCCGCGGCACGGCGAACGGCGCGACGCCGAAGACGGCGTCGTCGTCCACGAACTCTCCGTCGTGGAATTCGACGCTTTCTTCGACGTCGGCGCTGCCGAACGCCTTCTTCGTCGTCGCGCGCTTCTTCGCGCTTTTGCGCTTCGGCGAGACGCGAGTTTTCGTCGCGTCGCCTTTGAATCCACCGGGGTTCGACGCAGCTTCGATCGCGTCGTGCGCCTGAAGATGGAACGGGTACGCGCGCGCGGTCAGTCGTTTCGTCTCGTCGCGACGAGACCAGTAATCACGGCATCGGGACGAAAAAACGCGAACCGGGTTTCGCCGGGCTTCGCCGCCGATCTCTCTCCCCCGCGCGCACTCCCTCGGCTCAGGGTTGCGAGATGTTGTCTATCACGGTACTCTGAAACTTACCAGGTACAACGGAACATCATCGCCGAGCGTGAACGGGCGCGGGGAGATACGATACCGGCGGCGAAACCGAAAAACAAAAATCCAAACCGCGCGAAAAAAGGAGAAAGCGTGAAAAGAAACGAAACGCACCTTCTCGGGCAACTGTCTCCGCAGAAACGCCCGGCACTCGGCGGCGATGTGCTTGGCTGTATCCTCGGGCAGACCCAGGCCTAGGCCGAGGCCGTCGAGGAGCGTCAGGTACGCGCCGTGCGCGTACGCCTCCTCGGGCGAGAGCCTCCTTGAGCATCCGCACGCCGCGGACCCCTCGCCCTCGGCGGCGGCACGCATGAATTGCGCCCACGCCACGAGGTCGCGGGTGAGCAGGGCGGATCGCGCCGCGCCCCGCCCCGCGACGGCGCGGTAAAAGGTCCAGAACTCGGCGAGTCGGTTGGCGTACGCGCGCAGCGGCCCCTCTTCAGGCATGCGCCGCGCGCAAATCTGCGCCATCTCCGCCTCGTTCGAACTCGCGCCGATCCAAATCTCGCAGAAGCGGTTCCGCAGCGCCGGCGAGAGCTCCTTCTTCCCGAAATCGCCGCCGGGGTTCATGGTGGCGAGGACGCGGAAGTCGGGGTGCGCCTCGATTTCCTCGATTTCCGAGCCGCCCTTCTCGGGAAGCGTCAGCGCGCGCCCCGACTCCAACACGGAGTTGAGGCGCTCGAGCACGGAGTCCTCCGCGAGCGAGAGCTCGTCCACGAGGAGGATGTCCCCGTCGCGCATGGCCCGCACCAGAGGGCCGTCCTCCCACGCGAACGGAACGGCGTTCTCGGTGTCGCCGTCGCGTTCGGCCGAGTTCTTTTCGCGCGTCGGGCGGAAGCCGCCCAAGAAGTCACCCGTCTCGGTGTGCTGGTGGCAGTTCAGGATGCGCAGCCGCTGCCCGCGGACGTGCGCCAGGAATTGGCACACGGAGGTCTTGCCGCAGCCCGTCTCACCTACCAGCAGCGCCGGCTCTTTGTGCTCGAGGCACGTCTCCACCAGCGAAAACAGGCGACGCGCGGCGGGGGTCCACGCCATAGCCGCCGCGAGCGCCTCGGCGTCTTCGGCGTCGCGGCGCGCGGCGCGCGCGCGCGCTTCGGCGGCGCGTTTTTCTTTTGCCGCGTTTTTCTTTTGCGCGTCGCGGTCGAGCGTCTCGGCGGTCGCGAACCTTTTCGCGGTGGCTTCGCGACACCGAGAACTGACGCTCGCCTCCTCCGCGGAGACGTACATCGCTTCCGCTTCCAAGGCTTCTTTTTTCGCCTTGAGGATTTTTACCAGCGTCTCTTTAAGCGCGTCGCGCTCCTCGTCCGAGCGCAGACGCTCGCCCAGCGTCTTGAACCCGTCCGCGGCGAGCGCGTCGTACCCGTCCGCGTTGCGGTTCGCCCAGCGGAACAGATCTCGCGCGGTCACGAACCCGTCCTTCCCGGCGAACGCGCGCGACGCGCGTCGGCGCCTCTGCAGCTCGCGCATCACCTCGACGATCTTCGCCGCGTACGAAGGCGCGATGGAGCACCGCTTGTTCAGGATGATTCTGAGCTCGTCGTCGGGGATGTCCCCGACGTGGATCTCCATGAACCGGTTGCGGAACGCTTTCGACAACGTTTTCCGGCCGCCGTACGTCACGCCGGGCGGGTTCTGCGTCGCGAAGAGCGCGAAGTGCGGGTGCGGCTGTATCGTCTCCTGCAGCTCGGGAACGAACAGCTCGCGGTTATCGTCGAGAAGCCGGTTCAAAGCTTCGAGCACGTCGGAAGGCGCTAAGTTGAGCTCGTCCAACACGATCCACCATCCTTTGCGCACCGCCTGGACCAGCGCGCCTTCCTGGAAAGTGAGTTTGCCTGCGACGCGTTCGACGCGAAGTGAACGAAAACAAAAGCGCGTGAGGTTGTGGTTTTTTTTGTCTGGAAAAAGCGGAACGGGAATCCGCGCGCGAGCGCGACGCGCGACGCCTCCGTCGACGTGCCGCCGCGACGACGAGTCAAGAGACGGGACGCGAATGGAGACTCGGGCTCGAACGTGGTGTGTACCCCGCGCGCCCCCGCGCGCTTTTGACGCTCTGCCAGGTCTTACGCCAGCGTCGCCGGTACGCGCGCGCGAGTCATCGGGGGAGTGCGTCTCCGGCACCCTTCCAGCTCTGTCGCGCCCACGGAGAGGGCGCGCGAGTAACGAACGGATGCCGGGCGAGCGTTTCGCGCGTTCGCGGTCGAGACGGACGCGCGAGCGGCGGGGACGTTCGCTATCGGAACGCGAAAAAGAAAAGCACGACGAAAAGACCGTCGGAAAAGATCGAACACGCGCGGTCCGCGGTCCGCGCGTTTGATTTTTCGGCGCGCGCGATATTCGAAACCGCGCGCGAATCCGAAGAGCGCTTCTGAATGATTCGGGACGCACCCTCCGCGTCCGCGACGTAGCTCCCCAGGTACTCCTGCAGATCGGTGTGCTCGTGATTGTTGATGCGGACGAACCGGTGTCCGGTGCGTTCGGCGAGGTACTCCACCAGCGAGGTTTTGCCCGAGGAAGTGGGGCCCTGCAGCAGGATCGGGTGCCGCCGCAGCAGCGCCGCGCGCGCCAACGCGGACAAGTGCTTTTTCACCCCGGGCGTCACCACGTACCGTCCGCTCGCCTCCGGGTCGACGCGCGCGCCGTCGCCGGCTTCGACCCAGTACTGCTCCACGAGCTCGTGGCGGTCGCCGGGAGGCGCGGAGGGAGCCTTGAAGACAGCCTGCGATGATTGGCGAGACGGTATTAGGAAAACACGTTAAACGAACTCGTGTGAACGAAAGGGGACCGTAGAGGCGTCGCTCGTTTTTCTTTTCGGACGTCTCGTCGACGCGAAGGACAGACAGAGGCGCGCGACAAAAAAAGAAGTTCCAAACGCGAAACGCGAAGATCGAAACCGACGGAACGACGAATGTGCGGCGCCGCTCTTCTCGCGCGCTCACGGCCGCACTTTTCAGTGCGTCGCGCGGAGAATAGGTATTGGGCCCCGACAGTGACTCTGCCACCCCGATCAGGACCGCGACGAGTCCACGAAGAGGACCCCGCGGGCTGGAGGGGTGGCCTGCGCGTTTCGCGTCGGCGTCGGCGCCGGCGAAAACGAACGCGAGACAAGGAACACGCGACGCGACGCTTCGCACGAGAGAATGACGAACGCGTTTTCGTTTCGCGTCCGGGCGGTTTTTCGTCGTACCTTGAGCGCGGCGCCTCGCAACAGGTGCTGCGTCATGAGTCGCTCCAGCGCTTCCGCGGACTCCGCCTTGAGCAGGGTCTGAAAAGACATCGCGAACCCGTCGTACAACGCCCTTTGTATGCCGTACACGGGCGCGGCGTGCCTGACGTACTCCAACGCGCGAGACAGCGTTCGTAACGAGTACTGCGGCTTTTGGTCGGCGCTGTCCACGAGCGTCGTCCTCGCCGCGGCGCGCGCGGCGAGGTAGAAATCGACCACCGCGTTTACGGGCGCGGCGGGGACGCCGCGCAAACCGTTGGCGACGAGCAGACACAGGTCTTCCCGCCCCTCGCACTCGCCCGCGTACACCTCCGTGAACCTGTGCTTCAGCGCGGGGGGCAGGTCGCGCTTCCCGACGTCCGTGGCGGGGTTCATCGCGCCGAACGCGCGGAACCGCGGGTGGCGCGCGACGGTTGCGCCGTCGCCGCGTTCGCTCAGGACGACGGATCCCGCGGCGCTCTCCAAGACGCCGCTCAGGCGCTCGAGCGTCTCTGCGGGCGCCAGGTTGATCTCGTCGAACAAGATCCACCTCCCCTCTTTCAAAGCCGTGACCAGCGCGCCCTCCACGAACGCGAACACCGGGCCGGAGCCGCTTCCCTTGACGGCGCGCTCGGCGGCGGTCAAGTCGCGCTCGAACGCGCGCCACGTCTGAACGAGCGACTCGGAGAGAACGGACGCGCGACGTCGACGTTTCGCGGACCGCCTCTCGACGTTTTTGTCGTCATCATCATCCGGCGGTTCCTCTTCTTCTTTTTCCGCGGTGGGAAGAACGCCGCGTTTGTTCCCGCCGCCCCGTCTCGATCGAGACGAAGACGACATGACGACGTCAGACGTCGAGCGTTTCTTCGCGTCGCGAGGCTTCGGGGTATCTTTTTCCTCCCCCCGCGCCTCGGCGTCGGCGGCGAGCTTCGCGACGCGCTCGACGCCGACGCGAAACGCGTGTAGGAGGTGCGTCCACTTTCGTTTCTCCGCGTAGCGCGCGACCCGGGTGAGGAACTCCGTGTTCGCCTCGCTGTCGAACGTCGCGTCGAACGCGTCGCGGAACCTCGGCAGCAGAGGCAGACACAAGTGCCGCGCGCCGGCGGGCCGGAAGCCCCCGAGGAAATCCGAGCTCTCGCTCTGGTTGGAGAGGTTCACCACCGTGAGCGGAACGCCGACCAGGCGCGCCAGCTGCTGCACCAACGCCGTCTTCCCGGTGCCCGTCTCGCCGACTAAAAGCACGGGCTCCACGCACTGCACCGCGCTCGCGACGCGCTCCAGGATGCGCATCGCGTGGCCGGTGTTGGACCAGGAAGAAGAGCCCCCCGCCGAGGCGGAACCGGGAAGGCTGAACCTTCCCGTCGACTCCGGCGACGCCGGTAACGTCGCGCGCCCCACGGCGACGGCGCCGTTCCCAGCGCGCGCGCTCGGCTTATGCGCCGAGTCCCTGTGCTTCGCGTCGTCCGCACTGAGCCCCCAGACGCTCGCGACGAGGGTCAGGACCCGCGTTCGCCCCGGACCGTCGGGGAGCATCCCGCACAGCACGTCCGCGGCTTCTTCGTACGCCGCCGCTCGGAGTTTCGGAGGCAGCGCGTCGCTCGTCGAGACGCCCTCGCGCAGCAAGGAGAGCTCGCTCGCGCGCAGGCGCTCCATCCGCCGCGCCCAGCGGAGCAGGTCGCGCAGCGTGAACGGCCGCCCGGCGAACGCGCGTCCGTGGCGGTCGCCGGAGACGGCGTCTCGGGTTTTCGTTTCGGGAAGTCCCCTTTCGGGAACCGGCGCCGCGAGGGGTAGGCTCGGGTTCGCCGAATACGTCTCGCGAAGAGGCGTCTCCGGGGCGCGCGCCGCCGCGCTCATCTCGCCGGAGTCCCCTCCCGGCGCCGCCGCGGCGCCACCCGAGCCGCACGCGCCCTGTACGGCGTTGAGCGTCGCCAGCATGCGCGGCGCGAGCGGCGCGAGCGCCGGGTGGACGCCGACCAGCACCGCCGCGGGCTCGTCGCCGCTCGGGGGCTCCACGGCGACGCGCGCCCAGAGGCCCGCCAGGGGGTCTGCGCGCGACGCGGCGGCGGCGGCGCCGCCCGCGCGCCCCGCGCCGGTGGTGACCGTGCCGAAGAGCTGGAACCCCTCGGCGGCGAGCACGCTTTCGCCGCGGCCGGGCACGTACAGGCGCCGCTCCTCGAGGAGAGGCACCAGCGCGGCGAGCACCTCGAAGGGCGCCTGGTCGACGTCCTCGATGATCACCCACCTTCCTCGCTTCACGGCTTGCGTCAGCGCGCCGGGTTGCCAGGCGAACTCCCCGGGCGTCGAGCCGACGACGTACGATCCAAGCAACGACTTGGAGTCCGTCTGAGCGTCGAGGTGTAGGGTCACGAAGTCGTCGTTTCCCGTTCGCGACGCCACCTCTTCCAAGACGGCGCTCTTGCCGCAGCCCGCGGGGCCTTCCAGCAGCAGAGGGCGGTTCTGGCACAGCGCCAGGGCCGTCGCCTCGACGTTGCGCGTCGCGCTCCGCGTGCGTATCATCCCGCGGCTTCGAGATGTCGTCGCGGCGGCGTTTTGAAAACCCGCCTCGTCCGCCGACTCGAGACGACGCGCCGTGCGAAGCTCGACGCCGCCCACGCGCGCGTGCCCGGGAGCGGCCGGAAGGTCCGCCCCGAGAAGAAACGAAGTGTCGTCGTCGTCGCGGTCAGCGGCGGCGCAGTCGTCGTCGTCCGCTGTCTCGCGCGTCGCTTCCGCGCGTTCCCCGGAACCTCGATCGATCCCGTCGGGGTCCAGGAACGCCGCCACGCGCTCCAGCGCCACCGCCGCCTTTTCCTCTTCCCATCGCTCGGCGAAGGCGTGCCTGGCGTCGGCGTCCGGCGCTTGGTCCCCCCGGAGCCCGGCCGCGACCCCGCTCGGGAGCGAAAACACGCGCTCGAGCGCCAGCGCAGCCGTCCACCGCACCTCCGCGCACGCGTGGCGCAGCAGGCGGAGCAGTGGCGCGGTGTTCCACGAGCGCAGGGGCGACGAACCCGCGGATCGGATTTGGATTCCGCGCGCGTCGCGTCGTCGCCGTCGCGCGTCTTCGTCGTCGTCGACGCGCGCGCCCGCGACGCCTTCCAGTTCGAGTTCGGCGGCGTTCGCGGCGTCGCGCTCGCCCCCCGCGGCGCCGTCGTGGTCGAACGCCTCGAGCAAGCGCACGCACGCGCGCGTGACGAGCAGGACGTGCTCGTCGGAGTCTGACTCCGGGCGTTCGGCGCTTCCGGGAGCCGCCGCGACGGTTGCGACGCTCCTCTTCTTTTTCGCCGTCGCGTCTCGGTCGGTCTTCTCGGTGTCCCTCTTCTCGGACGCCCCCACGCCGCGCGCGACGCGCGCGAACGGCGGCGCGGTTCGTCGCAAGTACCGCGCGGCGACGGGCTTGACGTGCGGCAGGAGCTGCACCAGCGCCCCGAGCGCCGCGCAGGCGCGCTCGTGCCTGACCGCGCTCGACACAGCGCTCGTCCCGTCGTTGTCACCCGCGCGACGAGATCCGCCCTCGCGCGGTTCGCTCGCCCCCGCCGCGGGCGCGCCCGCGGCTTCCGCGGCGTCCAGCGCGAGCAGCGCGTCCAGCCCGACGGCGAGCGCGTGCATCGCCACCGGGCGGAGACATCCCCCCGCGGCGACCGCGAAGTCGGGGTCGACCAGCACCGACCCCGCAGCCGCGAGCACAGCCTCCTCGCTCGCCCCCTCGCGCACGCGCCGGATGTGCCCCGCGCGCGGGGCGGCGAAGACGCCGCGCAGCGCCGCGCTCGCCTCGAGCGCGTCCGGGCGGCGCGCCGCCAGCCGCTCGAGCCCCCCGCGGAGTACCTCCGCGAGCGGACTCATCGTAGCCGAGGGCCTCCCAGCCGTGGTGCCTCGTCGTGTGTCGGCGCGCGCGAGCCGAGAGGGCACCGCCGCTTTGTTAGGCACCGCCGCCGACACGCACAACAAACCGAAATGGCGGCGGTCGCGGTCGCCGCTTCCGAGAGAAAGGTTTTGATCGGGAAACGAAGCTTCCGGTGAAGCCTTTCGAGAAACGGAGGCGTTCAAAGGAGCGGCAGTTTCGACCTGATGATTGATCGCCACCGCCGCTCGTTCCGCGCATCACGACAGTGTCCAGCCGCGCGATGCGGGCCGTCTCGTCGCGCGGCCGCGTGGTGGGCCACGCGTCGCGCGTCTCTTCGACCGCGACGCGTCGTCTCGTGTCGCGCGTTTCCGCGCGGACGCGCTTCGCGCAGAGGCGCGCGTCTCCCCGCGACGTCCTGGTTCGCCTCCGCCCGCGCGATGTCAGGTCGACGCGGTGGGTCGAGAGGACCCACCCTCGACGCCGCGACGCCCCTCGAGCCCAGGCGGCCCCGCTCGTTCCGGACGACGACGCCGCCCCACGGACCGCGTTGGTGGTCGGCGCGGGCCCCTCCGGCGCGCTCGCCGCGCTGCACCTGTCGCGGCTGGGGTGGCGCGTCCGCGTGCTGGACGCCTCGCCCCGGGACGCGCAGACTGAACTTTTGGTGGTGTCTCGTCGCGGGCTCGCGGCGCTTCGCGACGCGGGCGTGACGCTGGACGCCGAACGCGACGGCGCGACGGTTCTGCGGGGCGCGGTGCGACACCGAGTCGGCGGCGCGGGTGTGAAAGGAGCACCCGCACCGCTCGTCACGACGCAGTTCAAAGGCTCTGTCGTCGTTCGTCGCGGCGCGCTCGCGCGCGCCGTCGCCGCCGCCGCGACGAGCGGAGACGAAAACGAAAACGAAAATGCGTCGTCGGTTTCCTTCGAGTACGGCAAGTCGCTGCGCGCGGCGGACTTCGACGCGCGCGTCGCGCGCTTCGACGTGTCACCAGCCGGCGCGTGCTCTCGCGGCGTCGGTTCCGCTGACGCGAAGGAAGCGAGAGCGTTCGAGGAAATCGGGTACGACTTGTTAGTCGGCGCGGACGGCGCCGAGAGCGCGACGCGCGCGCTTCTCGAGAAGGAGGGCGCTTTGACGTGCGAACGAAACGCCGACGGGTTGTTTGCGAAGACCGTCGCGACGCCGCCCTCGTGGTTTGTTTCGTCTTCTCGACGAAACGCGGATGACAGACACGGTCGTCGCGACGCGCGTCGCGACGGTGACAAATCGACGCGTGCACCGAACGAGCGCCTTGACGAGATGGATCGCTCGGACTGGCGTCTCCGCCGCCACGCGTGGCCGTCCGGACTCGTCGACGCGCACGCGGCGCCCGACGCGTCTTCCGACGGCGTTTTTTCGTTCGAGCTCACAGTCGTCGCGCCTTTGAACGTTTGGCGCGACGTTCGCACGCGCGCGGACGCCGAGGCGCTCCTGGACGCCGTCGCGCCCGGCGCGTTCGGGCGAGACCCGAACGGCGAAACGTCATCCGTCGCCTCTTCACGTTCGGCGTACAAATCGCGCGCCATCGAGGATGTGATGAACCCCGAAACTCTCAAGCCGAACGGCGTCTCGGTGACGTGTTCGCGCCTGACGCGCCGCGACGGCTCGGCGGTGCTCGTCGGCGACGCCGCGCACGCGGCGTGGCCGACGCTCGGGCAGAACGCCGACGCCGCGCTGGAGACGTCGGCCTACCTGGGCGCCGTGTTCGCGGCTCGAGATGACAAACTCGAGCACATAAACGTCGCGTTGAAGCGTTTCGAAGGAGGACGCGCGCCCGCGGCGCGCGCGTTCGTCCGGCTGTGCGAAACCGGGTTCGGGAGCGGCGACGTCGGGTTGCGCCGACGGTTCGAAAACGTCGCGTTCTTCGCGAAGCTCGGGTTTCTCGCCGCGACGCACAAACTGTTTCCTTTTTTGGTAGACGCGCCCGCGCTGACGAGGGTGGACGACCCGAGCTGGTCGTACGACGAGATCGAGGACGAGACGAGGCGCGAGAGCGGGTTCGTGTTCGCCGTCGTCGCGTGCGTCGTTTCCTTAATCGGTTTCGCGTCGCGGTTCGGAGCGGCGCGCGTCGCGGAAACGCTCGGCACAGTCGCGCGCGCTCTGCTGACGGGCGACGCGGCCGGCGGCGAGGGCGTCGCCGTGGCGGTGCTGGGGTCCGCGGCGGTGCTGACCGCCGTTTTCAGGGCGGCGGAGAAGAGACACGCCGCGAAAAGGCGCGCGCGCAAAGGAAACGCGACGAGAAGAGGCGCGCGAGCCGAGCGAGGGAAGGTGACCTGAAGGAGGAGCCGGTATAAATACAACGTGTAGTCGGGCTGTCGCCTCAGGTCGGTGACTTTCTGGGACGCGCCGAAAAGCCACGACTTTCGTCGAGGGAAGCGACGGCGCGCTCTTCGCGTGCGCACAAGCGAGGCGCGTGCGCGCGGAGGTCGGACGAGGCGCCCGACATCGAGCGATGGGGGGGCGAAAGAAGCGGTGCCGGCATGGCAAGGTGAAGTACGACTGCGTGGACTGCAACCCCTGCCCGCACAGCAAGCTGAAAGGCAACTGCGCGGACTGCAACCGCTGCCCGCACGGGAAGCACAAATACAAGTGCGCGGCCTGCAAATCGGCTCGCGCGGGTCATCCGGCTCCGCCCGATAT
>MDSV01140736.1_pt1 | contig 14046 bp, 14 predicted proteins | sample 810851 | NCBI WGS metagenome assembly MDSV01 (sample SAMN05326640, study PRJNA326480) | marine metagenome | isolation source: seawater | place: Atlantic Ocean: North East | collected 2012 | reverse complement strand
TGTACATTATTTCCATTTTGTACATTATTTCCATTTTGTACATTATTTCCATTTTGTACATTATTTCCATTTTGTACATTATTTCTATGTTCCATATTTATTATTATTCGCATGTTTCTTTCTTGATTATTCATTAAATTTATCATGTTATTCATTAATCGCCTGCTATCGGTTATATTCTCTTGATAATTATTATATGACATTAATATGATAGATATATAATATAAATATGTTTAAATAAATGTTGTTAAGAAACATATATGACGAATCTTTTTAATGAATATGAAAATAAAGGATTAACTGGTCTAGCTAATGTAGGAAATAGTTGTTATTTAAACGCATGCATGCAACTACTATCACATACATATGAATTAAATAATTTTTTAAAAGATAATAATTATAAAAGAAAAATTAACATAGATAATAAGATAGAGAGTATTCTATTAACTGAGTGGGATAAATTAAGAGAATTAATGTGGAGTACAAATTGCACAATAGCCCCACATGGATTTGTTAATGCTGTTCAACAAGTAGCTATAATTAAAAATCGAGAAATTTTTTCTGGTTACATTCAAAATGATATACAAGAATTTTTAATATTTTTAATAGATACATTTCATACTGCATTGTCGCGTAATGTGGATATGCAAATAGAAGGTCTAGTTAAAAATGAAATGGATAAGGTAGCTATTAAATGTTATAATATGATGAAAAATATGTATGAAAGTGAATATTCAGAAATGTTAGATATATTTTACGGCATACATATATCACGAATAACATCTATTGAAGGCGATATATTATCAGATACACCAGAGCCATTTTCTATTTTAAGCTTACCTATACCAAATAAAAAGGAAATATCATTATATGATTGTTTTGACGAATATTGTAAAAAAGAACATTTATTTGGCGATGAATCATGGTTAAATGATAAAACAAATGAAAAACAAGACGTACATAGAGGAATAATATTTTGGAGTTTACCAAATGTTTTAATAATAGATCTTAAGAGATGGAATGAAAACGGAAGTAAGAATAACACGTTAGTTCAAACACCAATTGATGAATTAGATTTAGTTAAATATGTATGCGGATACAATAAAAATCATTATAAATATGAATTATATGGAATATGCAATCATTCTGGAGTTTCAGAAGGAGGTCATTATACAGCAGTAATTAAAAATGCTAATGGAAAATGGTATAATTTTAATGATACAGAAATCAACGAACTAACTTCTGATAAATTAATTACATCATATTCATATTGTTTTTTCTATAGAAAAAAATTTAATGGATAATATATATATATATGAGTTCTATTGATAGTAATATTGATAAAAATAATGATAGTAATATTGATAGTAATGTTTCGGAGATAACTCCTTCAGAGAATAAGGGGTTTTTAAATAAAATTATAGATTTTTTAAAAAATAATGTATTTGTTGTTGTATTGGTAGTAGTGTTAATCATTTATATATTGCTATTTTCTTCTTTAGGAAATAACATTAATTCAAGTGAAAATACACTTGTCTCTGATAATTTTAAAAATATAACAGATGATATTTCACAAGAGTTTTCGTCAGAAGTATCAAACAATAGTGATTCAGAAGGTAGGTATTTATTTGAATTATTATTATGGTCTATTTTTGTTTTACTGATTTTATTAAATGGAGTATTATATATTTTTAATATTGATGTAATAACCAGTGTTAAAAACTTATTTGGCAATGTCCCTCAAGTAGAAATTGTTGTAGATTCAGATGGATTTAAAAAGGTTATACCGGCAAAAAAAAAAGAAGTGTATCATATTCCCGATAATGTATATGATTATGAAACTGCAAAGGCAATATGTAAGGCACGTGATTCAAGATTAGCAACTTATCAAGAGTTAAGTGATGCATATGATAAAGGAGCTGATTGGTGTGGATATGGTTGGTCGCAAGGTCAAATGGCATTATTTCCAACACAAATGGAAAAATGGGAAAAATTACAAAAAATAGAAGGTCATGAAAATGATTGTGGGAGACCGGGTATAAATGGTGGCTATATTGATAATCCCAATGTCAAATATGGTATTAATTGTTATGGTTATAAGCATGATATTACACCAGAAGAAGCGAAATTAATGATCGAAACACCATTATATCCTAATACTAAAAAGGAAATAGAATTTAATAATAAAGTAGAATATTGGAAGAAAAGAATTCCAGATATTTTATTATCGCCATTTAGTCATAATAATTGGAGTATATTCTAATATATATATTTATTAAATAATAAAGAAAAATAAATATTTATTATTTAATATGATGCAAAATATTTTTTGGATAATATTTATATTAAATATAACATACGTAGATTCTTTTAAAGAAAATAATCTACGCTTGTTATTTAAAATAGAAGAAGATTCATATAATAATATAATTACGACAAAATATAATAAAACTAGAGCCTTTGAATACAATTTTATATTGAATAAAAATATATTTCACCCAAAAGAAAAAAAAAAAAGAAATAATTTTAGAAATAAGACAAAAAAAAATTCAGACAAATAATGATCATTAATAACAATTATAGATTGTAGTTTACATTTTAATTTTACTAGTTCGTTGTTTTTTTCCATTTTTTTTGTTTAATTTAATATTTTTACGTGTTTGTGTTTTAGATTTTTTTTCTGCTAATTTTAAAAGTTTGTCATATAGAGAATCTTCAATTAATCCTTTTTTGATATCTTTGTTACTCGGTTTCATTTTTTCATTAATGTATAATAAACCAATTGGTACAGCTAAATCTTTAAAAAGAGAACTAACTTTATCATTAATTTCTGTGTTGTTATTATTTAATGTAACAAAAGCAGGATTATTTGAATTTAATAACATATTATTAATTTTAAATCCACCACAAAGAGTATCATTATTATTTTTTGATATAATTAATTCTTCGATTCCAAGAGACATATATAATATATTTCTAATATTTAGTTTTTATAATTACGTTTTATTTCACTTGAAAATTTACTTTCTCTAGAATTTTTAATAACCTCCATAATTGTATTAATATCTTCTTGATCTGATATACATTTTTCTAAACATTCTTTTACATATGAAAGCGTTAAATTAGATGTTTGTTTAACTTTTGCAAACTTAAGAGAACCATCATTTATTTGAATCGTTGTGCTATTCAAATTTTGTTCCTCTACAAATTTTAAAATATCCTCACAATATTGACTTCTTTTTGATTTTAAACTCTTTAATTCATCTGTTACAGACCTAATATTATTATCTATGACTACCCATTCTTTTATATTATTTTGAAATTCATTCATTATATTTAATATAATTCAAAATAATATTTAATATATTTTATCTAATATATTTACATTTTTAATGTTTTCTTTAATTTCTTAGGAATAATACTTTTATTTTTGCGAGATTTATTAACAAAAAATTGTTGAATACTTAGAAGACCAAGAGGTAATAATGCGTTCGTAATCATACTACCTCCCTTCATCGATTTTCTCTTTACGCGTCTTGTTTTTCTTCTGACACGACGTTGTTTCTTTCCACTTTTGTAGCGTTTTTTACGAGCACCACCAACAGTTGTGACTAATGGACCTATCATTATAATATATTATTAGAAAATATCATAGAAAACGAGTATTAGATTTATTACGAAATAATAAAATAAAAATTCCTAAATGTAATAAAAAACTAATTATGACAAATATAAGTGATAAATAAATATATGGATATAACTCCATCAATATAATTTCGACTAATGGTGTCATTAGATTTTTAAATTCACACTTAACATCATTGCGTCTTAATATTTCTAAACATTGGTCAATAAATGCCTCCTTCATAATAATATAACACTCATAAATAAATTTAATATTTAATGCGTCTTATTACTATGTATATTATCTGTTAGTTTTTTAATGGAAATATACAAACCCAGTGTTGAATTTGATTTTAATATATTTAGTTTAGATACACCACATCCCATTCAAGGGGGATCCTTTTTTACAAGAATTAAGAATAATAAGGGAAACCCATTATTTATTCAATTGCCAAAATGTAGTACTAAACAAGGAATTATTAAGACGAATAGAGGAGTATATTGTGACATAATGTATAATAAAAATAACTCTGATAGTTTAATAGAATGGCTATTAGCTTTAGAAAAACATTGTCAAATTAAAATAAATGAAAAAAAAGATATTTGGTTTACATCAGATATATCAGAAGATGATATTGAAACTATGATGACACCAATATATAGATTATATAAATCTGGGAAAAATTTATTAATTCGTACTTTTGTTGATGTTAATAAAAGTGATAATGTTGAAAAATGTATGGTATATGGTGAGGATGAAACAATATTATCTATTGATAATATTGATAATAATGTAAATGTGATTCCTTTAATAAAAATAGAAGGTATTAAATTTACATCTAAGAGTTTTGATATAGACATTAAATTGGTACAAGTTATGATTTTAAATAAAGAACCAGAACTAATGCAAACATGTATGATTAGAAAAGATGGTGAAATAAATGAATTTAGTAAAAAAGATTCAAATATACCAAATACATCTCGTGATTATATAAATAACAACTCTGTCTCGCAAATCATAGGTCATAATATAGAAAGCGATACTGATAAAATTACACAAGGTGATTCTAATGTAAGCGAAGCAAGTCTAAGCGAAGCAAGTCTAAGCGAAGCAAGTCTAAGCGAAGCAAGTCTAAGCGAAGCAAGTGTAAACGAAGCAAGTGTAAGCGAAGCAGGTGTAAGCGAAGCAAGTGTAAGCGAAGCAAGTGTAAGCGAAGCAAGTGTAAGCGAAGCAAGTGTAAGCGAAGCAAGTGTAAACGAAGCAAGTGTAAGCGAAGCAAGTGTAAGCGAAGCAAGTGTAAACGAAGCAAGTGTAAACGAAGCAAGTGTAAGCGAAGCAAGTGTAAATGAAGCAAGTGTAAACGAAGCAAGTGTAAGCGAAGCAATTGTAAACGAAGCAATTGTAAACGAAACAAGTGTAAACGAAGCAAATGTAAACGAAGCAATTGTAAACGAAACAAGTGTAAACGAAACAAGTGTGAATGAAGCAAATGTAAACGAAGCAAGTGCGAGCGATTTTACTGGTTATATAAATACTATTAAGGAAGTATGCAATACGAATAATATATTGGATTATGAAAATACTGATAATTCTGAGAATATGAAACATTTAGAAGAAATAAATATAAACCCAGACGATAGTGAATTTATTTCTATAAGAAATTCTAAAGAGATATATGAAGAAATATATAAAGCCGCACGTAATAAAGCTAAGAAAATGAGAGCGGCAACATTACAAGCTTTTTTAGAAGCTAAGCGAATAAAATCAGAATATCTATTGGATGATATTGAAGATTCTGAATCTGAAGATTCTTCTGATGAAGAACTAAATAATTTTTAGCAAAAAGTATAATAATTATAAAAATTTTTTATTTTTTAATTTATATAATGAAGTTATTTAAAAGTTTTAAGAAATTCATAAAAGCTAATCACCTAATTGCGGTTTTAGGATTATTAGTTCTATTAGTTGCGATCGGTCAATTTTCAACAAGAAAATCAAACGTAACTGATAACATGAACGGAGGATCAAAACATATCCCACTATCTCCCGCTAATATTCCTCAAGGGGCGCAAGAAGGTGAACAATATTCGCCAGTCCAATCTAATAACGTTGATAATGTGAGTGTTCCAGTAGATACTGTTTTACCGAATGAATTATTACCACAATCTGGAACTGATACTTCACTACAGGGCGTCGGTGGTGATTTACAAAACGTTAATTTATTAAAATCGGGACATCATATTGGCATTGATACAGTAGGTGGTTCTCGCGGTAATGCCAATTTACAACTTCGTGCTGACCCAGCAATTCAAATGGTTGATACTGGTCCTTGGATGAAGAGTACACATGAACAAGACACAACTGGATTACGTGTACAATAGATAATTTATTTATTTTGTTAAAATGTTTATTTAGTATATATGAAAATCAACATTTTAGGATATATATTAATAGTATTTGTTTTACTTATTGCTTATCGTATATTACAAGAATCTGATTTTTTAAATTTAAAATGTATAATATCTGGCGTTGATGGTAAAAGATACTGCGTAAGAGAGCGAAGTAAATTAACATTAGCTGCAGATTTACTAGCAAATATAAACACAAAAATGAGTACTTTAGTAGAACATGTTAACGAAAAGTATCCAGATAGAGAAAATGTTATAAGATTAGTAAAAGGATATAACCCCAAAAAAATAAGTGAAACATTACCTACAAGTGAATATACTGCATATAGTGAAAATAAAGGCGAAAAAATTGCATTTTGTTTAAACACTGAGAAGAAAGATAGTAGCAAGCTAATAGATGAAAATACTTTAATGTTTGTTGCAACACATGAATTATCACATGTAGCATCAAAAAGTATTGGACATACGGAAGAGTTTTGGAATAACTTTAAGTTTCTTTTAAAAGAGGCAGATTCGATTGGAATATATAAACCAGAAGATTATAAGAAAAATAGTAGACGTTATTGTGGAACAAATATAATAGATAATCCTTATTATGATATGTAATAAAATTGAAATATAATATATTTATTACCCAAATAATAAATATATTATTATAATAATTATGACAGACTTAAAATCAATAGTTAAAACATGTCATCCGATAATTTTCGCATCACAATTATATGCTGAAGTTTTAAATAGCACAAGTATGTCAAATCATATTATCAAAATTATTGAATCAAATCACGATGATTATTGTGTTGTACCTTATTGTTATTTTCATAACACATTTATGGATTGTGAAGAAAATATAGGTACTATTTTTAACGACGAAATAAAGAATGTATTATACAATAATCAAGATATGCAATTAAATTCAACAAAAGATATAAAAAAATATATAGTACCTATTTTCAGAAAAAATATACCGACTACAAATAAACAATATTTATGTGGTATGATAGGTGTTCCTATACCTAATGAAGATGACCCATATGCAGAACAAGATCATTATATAGCATATATTTATGATAAAAACAATAAAATATTAAATTATTTTGATTCCGCAATAAATAATAGTTATAAACAAACAGAAAGTTATAAAATTTTAGTACATACATTGAACCCTAGAGTTATTGTTGTAAATAAGAGCACATTTGAAACGCAGGGGGGTATATCTGATTCGGAATATAATTATATAGCTCAAAATATATTTTGCCATACATGGTGTCTTTGGTTTATTTATCAATTTATAGTTAAAAAAAAAAGTATGTTGCAAATAGATCAAATGACGTCGAAAAATAAAGATAAGGATTATGATAAAAAAAATTTAATAAAAATAAAAAAATTTGTATATGAAACTCTCCTAGATAAGCTAGAATTAAAAAATGTATATAAATTAAAATTGTTCAAGAATGCATTTAGGTATATAATAATTGATGACGATCAAACAAATATATTAGAAATTATTAAAAAACGTGATTAATTATACTTTTTCAACATTCCAAACAAGAATATTCAAATCAGTTTCGGTTTCCATAGGTAACATGGATGTTATCTTCCATTCATTGTCAAGTTGAGGAAAAAAAGTATCACAATCATAAACATTATTAATATATGTAATAATACATTGTTTGCATAAATTTTTATCAATAAATTGTTTGTATATTTGAGCACCTCCTATTACCCAAACATCGTCATAATTTTTGCTTTCACAAAATTTATTAACCTCTTCTATTGATGTAAATGATTTAACAATATTATCATCATGTTCCTCATGAATTGATAATGAGGATGATAAAATTAAATTATCTCTATTAGGTAAATGTTTTTTTAAACCAACCCACGTATTTTTACCCATAATTATAGCATTATTGTTATTACCCTTAGTTAATTTAGAAAAAAATTTTAAATCTTCTTTAATATTCCATGGTAAAGAACCGTCTTTACCTATTCCTCTTTGATTAGACATAGCAACTATTATTTTGTAACTCATAAAATAATATATATTATATTTTTATATACAAATGGAGAAAATATATAAAGTATTACATATCAAAAATAATGTTATAAAAAAAATATATGTATTTATAGGAACAAGTATAGACGATCAATATAATGGTGATTTATTAAATGAATTATTTTTAAAAAATCCTAATGATAAAAAATTTACAGATATTTTTGATAAAAATTTGTTAAAAAATATAAAAGAAAAAAAAATAGAAGTATTTTTTATATCAAAACGAATATATGCTGACGACTCAATAGAAACTATAAAGAAGAAAATATTAAAAGCAACAAATATTAATTTTTCTTTTTATGAAATATATTTGTTTATAAAACAAACCCAAATTTTAAATGCCACAAATGTATTTGATAATTTAACGCAAAAAAACAAATTAATTCTTACAAAATTAAGATTAATTGAACTATTAAAAAATATTAATAATAGTGAATTAATAGAAAAATTACAAGATAAAGAAGTATATACTTATAATGATATTGTAGATTTGAATATTAATAATAAAGAATTTTTAATAAACAAGACAATAGGACATAAATTTATTGTTAAAGATACGAATTTTCCTTTTTTTGTAAATCCGTATGATGTTACCATACTGGATGACATTCTTGATAATTATGCTGATAGTATTGTAACAACAACAAATAAAAATTTATTAATTAATTTTGGTCCTTTCGCTGATAACAATATATATATGTGTACGGCTGATGATGTATTATCATATGCTAATAATAATAAATTATCTGAAAACTCATTTATTAAAATATATTACCCTCACCTTTATGACAATAATGTTAAATCGAATACTCAATTAGAATATGAAAAAGAAGATTTGTTAATAAAAACGCAAGAAATGTTAACAGAACGATATAATATAAAGGAAGATAATATAGATTATCTAAATAATATTTATGAATCAGACAAGACATCCATATCATATGACGAAAAAGGTATTAAAACAATTGAATTTTTAATTCATCCAGAAAATTCTTTTAATTTACCATTAGATGTAGTGTTTAAATTAATCAAAACAACTAAACAAATTTCGTTTATCAAATATAATCCAGGTAAACAAAAGGAAAAAATGTATAGATTATATTCAAATAAATTAGCTACGAATGGAAAAAAAATACCATACATGAAACGTATTACTATATTAAAACTTATGAAACAAATAGGAAAAACCAAAAGTGTTACACTTTATATAGAATATCTATATAAAACTACGAAGATACCTATAATATGTCAATTTATAGGAAATGGAGATATTGGTATTAAATTAGAATTTGATACCTCTTATCAAATAAATGAAATAGATAAAATATTAAAAAATTCTATTAATTCTGTAATAGATATAGTAGGACAATATATTAAACATAGTGGTTATTCAATTCGAAATTTTAAATCCTTATTAGATTCAAAAATAGAAATTATTAATATAGATTATTTTATTAAAGTTGCAGTAAAACGAATTATTAATTTAAAAGAAATTGTGGTTTGTATGAGCGATATATTCAATGTATCAAAATATAGTATTGAAACCGGGGCAGAGATTCGATATAAGAGAGTAGAAAATTATAATGAAATGGATGACCAAGAAGCATTTATATCTGATTTGTTAAATCAAACAAACACAAGTGAAAATATTATTAATGGTACAAAAATTATAGAAGCACTTCAATTAAATTTTAATTATAAAAAAAAGGATGCGGAGGAAAAATATAATGCTTTTATATCATCACTTCAAGTTGTTCAAAATGCCTTTGAAAATAGTAAGGTAAAATTAAAGAAAAGCCCTGGGTTTAAAACTACTATAGAAAAAGATGTTTACAATAACATATTATTTAATGTAATAGGCATAGATAACATTAATTATATTAAAAATATCGAAAAGTATATAGATATATTATTAAAGCTTTCACAAAATCCAAAGTTAACTACAAAATGTAAATCTATAGTAGAGTATGATTCAGAGGATGATGATAATAGTATAGAAGATATAGTAAATGAACAATTAGATAGACGAGCAAACATAGTTGATAATGCTGTAGTTTTTAGTGATTTGGGTGAAGATAAAAAAAATAACGATTTAGACGAGTTGTTTTTTAACGATGAAGATGAAAGTGATGAAGATGAAAGTGATGAAGAGAGTTCTGATGATGACGAAGAGAAGGAAGAATTGCCAGATGATTATAATGGTGGAACTAATGAAAATTATGAAATTAATTTAGATAATATATCTCTCCGTGATTATTTTTCAAATAGAATGAAATCAAGAGATGAAAAATTATTCGTAGTCGAAGGAGAAGGTAATATAAACTCATACTCTAGAACATGTAATTCAACACATAGAAGACAACCAGTTATCTTAACTGATAAGGAAAAAGATAGAATTGATAAAGATCATCCGGGATCATATCATAAAGATTCAGCAATCAAATATGGTAGTAGTCCAGAAAATCAACATTGGTATATATGTCCTCGTTACTGGAGTATTAAAGATAATACCAGTCTAACTGAAAAAGAAGCGTTGTCTGGTAAATATGGTGATATTATTCCAGAAAAAGCAAAAAATATACCTAAGGGTGCTAATATATACGAATTTAATGAGAAATTATATCATGTTAAAAAAGACGGAAGTTATAAAATGAATTATCCCGGATACTTAGAACCAAATAAAAATAATGATGGATTATGCGCTCCTTGTTGTTTTGGTAGTTATTTAGGTAAACAACAATCTGAAAGACGCAAACAATGTAAAATAAATGAAGAAATTTATCATAAAAAAAATATGATTAAAGAAGATTCAAAATCTGATACTGAAAAGAAAAATGAAGAACAATCTAATGATGATAATTCAGACGATGATCAAGAATATAGCAGTAAAGTAAAAAAATATAGCGATGAAGATTATATAAAAGGTCCAGAAAAATTTCCATTGCAATCTAATAGATATGGATATTTACCACCAGCATTAGAAAATTTCTTAAAAACCGAAAATAAACTATGTTATGTTAGTAAGAGTAATAATAATTTAAAGATGAATCATATGTGCATTTTAAGAAAGGGTGTTGATAATCACAAGACACAATCGTTTATATCTTGTATAGCAGATATTATAAATACTAGTGAAAAAAAACCTCGATTAACAATAAATGAAATGAAAGAAGTTTTAATTACAAAAATAACATATGATGTATTTGTTAAATTACAAAATGGAAATCTTGTTAATATATTTGATGATGCTAGTAATAATGAAATAAATGAAGATTTTAAAAAAACAAAACTATATGAAAAATTAAAATCAGTTAATAGTGATACTTCAAACTATATAAATAGTTATTTTAAGAAAGTTATTAGTGCACATAACAATTTTATTTCATTTTTAAGAGATGATAAAGTAATAATAGACCACACATATTTATGGGATTTACTATGTATGCCTAACATTTTAAGTAGTATAGGATACAATATGGTTATCTTAGAAATTATTGATGATGATATAACTAACAAGATTGATGTATTATGTCCATCAAATAGTTATTCTAGTAATTTTTTTGACGAAGATAAAAAAACATTTATATTATTTAAAAAAAATAAATATTTTGAACCCATTTATGTTAGAAAAGATGATGAAGAACAAAGATTAATAATAAGAACTTTTGATATTAAAGAGAAAAACATATTAAAACAAATTAAAAATACATTTAAATTAATTAAACAATTATATGAAAAATGCGAAGGACTTGAAAGTAGACCATATGTCTATAAATTTAAAAGAAATATAAGACTCGATATATTAGTTAATATATTAAAGTCGCTTTCTTTTATAATAACAAAATATATTTTCAATTATAATGGTAAAGTTGTAGCAGTGGAAGTTGAAAAAGATAAGTATAAAGGAATAATCCCATGTTTTCCATCGGCCCCAATAATAGATTTAGAACAAATAAAATATATATGGATAAACGACGTAGAAGGATATGATTATGATGATACTATAAATTTTTTGAATTATATAAATGATGTTTCTAATAAAAAAATATTATCTAAACCAGAATTTAAAGTGTTAGGAGACAATGCAGACGAACCTATTATTGTTGGTGTTATTACAGAGACAAACCAATTTATTCCAGTTATACCAAAACAAAATATATATAACGACGATTTAAAAACAATAAAATCGGAAGATTACAATATTATAGATGGTGCAATAAGTAAAGATTTTGGCGATGAAGATGCAATTGATATCGAAAGAATTAATTATGTTAAAAAAATTAAACTTGAGAGTAGTTTTTATAAAATTTTTCGCAATTTAATACGTTCAGTGTTAGGTGAATATAAAAACATTAATATAAGAAAGGAAATAGAAGAGCTAATAAGTAATAATAATATGTTATATATCAATAAATTGGAAGTTATTAAAGATAAACTTGTGGAAATATCAGAAAATGTTGTATTTTTTTCGGAATTTGATGACGATATATTAAGTGATATAAAAGATATTAAACAATGTTATGACAATGATGATGATCGACACATTTGTTTCAAAACAAAAGATACAAAAGAAAATAGTATTTTAATACCTAAATATAATTTAATAAATATAGATGATAATAAGGACAATGAAGAAATGTATTACGGAAGAATAGCAGATGAATTAATAAGATATAATAGAATAAAAGCATTTATATTTGAACCAAAATCTTTTTTATCGCTATCAAATATTGAGTATGATTTACATGACAAAGAAATTATATTACTTGAATCACTATTAACGAATGAATATTTCGATGATATAATAGAATATAAGAGCAATGACTATATTAAAAATAATACATTTGATACAGCTCAACCTATTAAAACGCAAATATATACATCAGATTATTCTGAAAATGAAAATAGCATTAGCGCTGATATTAAATCAGATAATAACGTTTTAAAAACAAAAGTTAAATCTAAAAGTAAATCTAAAATAGTTTTAACCAATACAACATTGAACCCAGATAAAAAGGAAACAAAATCTAAATCGAAAACAAAATCAAAAATTGTTTTAGCTAGTTCAAATAAAAATTGAATGAAATATTTTTATATTCCATAAAATAAAATGGAATATAAGAAATATGATGAGAAAGGAATAAAAGAATTAAATATGAAGGAAACGTGGGCTAATTGTAAAATTGATATTAAATTAGATTCTAGTAAATATATTCTACATGCAACTGGAGACTGCACTATGAACGGACGAAAATATATAGCGCTACCTTCAAATGTTGACCATAAAGATCCTAATGTAATCAAAAAGTATAATTTATTTATTTAATTATTATAACTATTTTCACTATTAATACTATTTTCACTAGTAATACTATTTTCACTATTAATACTATTTTCACTATTAATACTATTTTCACTATTAATACTATTTTCACTAGTAATACTATTTTCACTAGTAATACTATTTTCACTATACACGTGAAAATCATTATTTAGCGAGTTCGTATAATTATTATTATTAGTCATAATAAAAGGGTTATTAATATTAGAATTAGTTATATTATTATATAATATACAATTATATAAATTTTTTAAACTGGTGCGTGATTGTAAATCTTTAATATGTATAGTAAATGAACTATAGGAAGTATAATTTAAGATAGAAGAAATTATATTTTTATTGAAATTTGTATTTAATTTCCCTATTATATTATATACTAGAGTAGGTTTTAATATAATATTTTTTCTATCCCATGCAAATGTTTGGTGTTGGTTATTTTTATAAAGTTTATTATTTTTTTTGTTATTATATCTTTTGTTAGTATATTTTTTATTAGTATATTTTTTAGTATTATATTTTTTTTTATATTTATTATTAGTATTATTATTAGTATTATTATTAGTATTATTATTAGTATTATTATTAGTATTATTATTAGTATTATTATTAG
>MDSV01014711.1_pt1 | contig 14047 bp, 21 predicted proteins | sample 810851 | NCBI WGS metagenome assembly MDSV01 (sample SAMN05326640, study PRJNA326480) | marine metagenome | isolation source: seawater | place: Atlantic Ocean: North East | collected 2012 | reverse complement strand
CTATATCTTTACTTGTTATAAATAAATTTGAACCTTGTTCTATAAATTGTAAGCATAGTTCTCTTCCTACTCCTCCAGTTGCTCCTGTTATTAAAACATTTTTGTTTTTAAGAATATTAACCATTTTTTTTAAAACCTACTTTTTTAAACATTTTTTGAGCTCCTATATTCCAATCATCGCAATGCAAATGAATATTATTGATATCCATATCTAATGAATGACAGGCTGCTGATACGAACTTAACTGTATGACCTTTTACTCTACTTTTAGTCATAAACATATTATATAGATAATCTTTATCAAACCAAACATAACCTATAGGATCTTCTTTTACCTTTTTGGTTTTAACATAAACAAACATAATATGACCTTCTTCGAAACGAATTAATGCATCTTGAAAGTCCCACATATCCTCCCATTCTACTTGCTTGTTAAATGCATCGATACATTTTTGAATTAACTCATGCCACTTATGGGCATTACCGCTTGTTAACTTTAAAATAAAGTAGCCGTTTGGAGTTATGCTACTCTTAATATCTTTTAAGTTAGCCGAATAATATAATTTAGAGGATTTCATCGCAAGCAACTTGTAAACCTAATAATAGAGAGTGGGAACGATATTCTTTCATTACCTCCGCTGCTCTAGTTTGTACTTCTACTATCTTTCCTGCTTTCGTGGCACGAGTCATCAATGCATATATTTCATCATCTCTTCTTTCTTCAGGACTTTTATCCAGTCCAAAATTTTCATCTTCCATTAACTCGTAATACTTTTTAACTGAATCTGACATTCTTGTGTTTTTCTTTGCGGTTATACTTATTTTTATCTCCGTGATCTTTTTGTATCATCCTACGTCTCGCGAGTTGAGAGAGTTCTCCTATCGAGTATTTTTCCGATCCTATTTCACCACGTTTTTTCATTTAATATAAATATACGAAATATAATGCAGAAAAGCAAATATTTATTAGACGTGGTGCTAATTAAAGTAATTTTATTATTTGCTATATTCTATTTTATAATGAACCGTTGGTTCAAGTGGATGGATGAATAAATTCGCGCGTGGAAGAAAGAAAAACGCCCCCTCACAGCAGCACACTGTCGTTAAATAAAGTTTTAGTAGGATAAGAATTAAAATCAAGAGGTTTTAAATCTTTTTTAAAATGTTTCCAAAAAGCAGATGAGTATTCTTCATCTCTATACCAATGATTAGGTATAGGAGATTTTATAAAGTCCCATAAATATTTATCTTCTTTATCTGGATATCTATCCTTTAGGTAGTTCCATGTGAATTCAAACATTGGTTTTGATTCCATATTATATTCATTCCATATGGAAGGTAAAACAACTATTTTTTTAGTAGGAAGTTCTTTAAATATTTTATTTGTAATTAAATATAGTAATGCTTCTCCTCTAATTTTTTGCTCTTCCTCATTATATAGGTAAGCAACATAATGTTTATAAGCTTCTTTTTCCTCTATAGTTTGATGTATGAATGGAACTATTTCTGCTGATAGATTCATATAAAATTTCCGATTGAATCTATCTCTATTATAACTGGTAGCACAGAAAAGGACCCTATCGTTTTCTTTAATAAGGTCCTTTACTTTATCAATCTGGTAGTAAGCCTGTAGTAATGATGATCCTCCTTCACCAAGAGAACCTAAGTCTAAGTTACAATGTTTTCTAATAGTATAAATCCAGTTGGAATCATACTCACAATAACTATCGCCGAAGCACCATAATTTAGATCGCTGCATTGGCATATTTTTCTAGAAGCCAAGATGAAGATTGAACCTTTTCACCTAAATTCCATACCATGCCAATATTCATAGAGTCACAATAGTCCTCTTCCGGAACTTTACCTTGTACTCTATCACCACCGTTTCCAAATACCATTTCTCCTTTTTTAGGAGCTTTTTTATGCTGTCTCATATACTCTTGATAAGCAGCATAGATGCCTTCACAAACGGTCATATCGCCGGCTGATCTTGGGTAACAGATAAAAGTTTTAGTAACTCCTTGAATTTGAGACATTATATATTCTCTTTCTCTCTCCTTCATAAAGATCTTACCTTTTTTCTGTCTTAACCAACTATCATTATTAAGAATGACCCAAACCTCTTCTCCTATCTCCCTAGCAGCTTCAATCATTTGAAGGTGACCTTTATGAACTGGGTCAAAACCTCCACTAACCATTACTACCTTATGTTTATTCATTATGCTTTATCGGATGCCACTGAAGCTTTTCTATAATCTGTTACTAATTTTTTTACTTCACCGATTGCAGCTCTAGCTCTTCTTTGAGAAGCTTTAGTTGTACCGTTGTGTTCGTTTTCAAAAGTTTCAAAATGTGAAACAATTTGTTCAAATAATTCTTGTTTATTCATAATTATAATTTAAATTTATTATTGCATCATCATACTTGGATCAATTCCAGGTACTGCTGGTGCGTTTTCTTCTTTGATATTAGTTACTAATGCTTCGGTAGTTAACATTGTACCGGCAACACTAGCAGCATTTTCTAAAGCTAATCTAGTTACTTTAGTAGGATCTATCAACCCTTCTTTAAACATATCTACATATTGGTTAGTTCTAGTATTAAAACCTAACCATTTATTTTTATTAGTTTCAACTTCTTTTCTATATGCGTTAATATCTACTTCCATTATACCAGCATTTTCTAATATTTGCTCAAATGGTTTAGCACAAGATTCTAATAATGTAGTAAAACCTATAGCTTCATTTTCATTCTCAGTATAACTCCATAATTCTGGATCGTCGTATAGCTTCTTACTAGCTTTTAGTAATGCTATTCCTCCTCCAGGTAAGAAACCTTCTTCTAAAGCAGCTTTAGTAGCATGTAGAGCATCATCAACTCTATCTTTTCTTTCTTTCATTTCTACTTCTGTCATACCTCCTACATAAACTATAGCTACTCCTCCAATAAATTTAGCTAATCTATCTTGTAAAGTTTCTTTTTCGTAAGGTGAATTAGTATTATCTATTTGATCTTGTATTTCTTTAACTCTATTTTCAATCTTTTCTTGGTCTCCATTAGCATCTATAATAGTAGTACTATCTTTTCCTACTGTTACTTTCTTAGCTGATCCTAACCAATCAGGTTGAAACTTATCTAATCTCATTCCTTTTTCAGAAGATACTACAGTACCGTTAGTTAGTATTGCTATATCTTCAAGCATAGCTTTTTTTCTATCACCAAATTGAGGTGCTTTTACTGCTACACATCCTAATATTCCTCTCATTTTATTAACTACTAAAGTAGAAAGAGCTTCTCCGTCAATATCATCTGCGATAATTAGTAATGATTTATTTTGATTAGAACAACCTTCTAAAATAGGAAGTAATTCTTTTACTTGAGTTAATTTTTTATCTGTAATTAATATTAACGGATTTTGAAGAACAGCCTGCATCGAGCTATTATCAGTAACAAAGTATGGAGATTTATAACCTCTGTCGAATTGCATACCTTCAACTGTTTCTAAATATGTATCTCCTGTTTTAGACTCTTCAATCGTAACGACACCATCACGACCTACTTTATCCATGGCTGTGGAAATTAACTCCCCTACTTCGGGGTCATTGTTAGCTGAAATAGTAGCTATTTGCTTTAACTGCTCTTCATCCGTAATTTCTTTTGATACTTCTTCTAATGTATCTATAACTTTAGTTGTTGCTTTATCGATTCCTCTTTTTAAATCTACTAAATTAACTGTAGGTTCTTTAGATGCTTCTAATCCTTTTTTATATATAGATGAAGCTAATAACGTAGAAGTAGTAGTTCCATCTCCAGCTGCATCAGCAGTTTTTATAGATGCTTGTTTAACTAACTGTGCTCCTATATTTTCTTCGATATCTTCTAACTGAATGCTTTTAGCTACAGTTACTCCATCTTTAGTAGATTGAGGAAAGCCTTGTTTTTGCTCTATAATAACATTTCTACCTGAAGGTCCTAATGTTGCTGTAACTGCTTTCGATAATTTATCAACGCCAGTAACTAATTTTTCTCTAGCGTCATTTGAAAAACTTATTTTATTACTCATATTTATTTTTTTGATTCTTTAATTACTGCTAAAATTTCTTTATCTTGTGCGATTAAGTATTCGTCTCCTTCGAAATCTATACGTAAAGTACCTAATTTAGGTATCAATACTACATCTCCTACTTTACAAGATCTAACTGTAATCATTTGACCGAATTCAGATAATCGGCCTGGTCCTATCGAAACTACAGTACCCATTTCAGGTTTTTCTTTCCCCATATCAGGTACTACTATAGAACCGTACATTTGCTCTCCATCGTCGATAGCTTTAATAACTATTCTATCGTTACAAGGGTTTAATTTTTTCATATTTAGATAACTTTTATTTAATTAATATAATAAAAAATAATGAAAGATCCAACTCCAGAGTGGATTATTTTAGCTAATTTTCAAAGTTTTTGGCTCTGATCCTTTAGCAAAAGGGATTATAACTTGCAACAAACCGTTTTTAAATACAGCAGTTGCTTTTGAAAGGTTAAATTTACTATCAATCTTCCAACCTAAGTTAAAAGAACGTTTAGCAATACCTTTATGGATAAACTCTTGTCTATCCTCTTCCTCTGGTTTTTGGTAATTTACGCGAATAATGTTACCCTCTATCTGTATTTCGATATCTTCTTTTGAGATCCCGGTACAAGCTATGTCGAGGCCTAGACCGTTTTCTCTTTCGTAAATATCTACTGGGTGGGGTAATTTGGATTCTGCCAACGGTCGGTATGTGTTGGCTTCTTGGAAAAAATTCCTAACTAAAATGTCGAACGGATTACGTTCATAAAATAATGTACTCATATCATTAAAATTTGTGATGCCCTAGGGTCATCGGTTAAACAATTTGAAAAATCTCTCTGGAGTCGATCCTTCATATATAAATATAGGTAAAAAACCTTTTATAGGCAACTATTCCCAAGAAAAGTTTTGTCCCATATGTCCCCATTCGGCTGTTTTACTAAATTTAGGTTTCTTTAAATCTAATAATTTAACAATACCTTTAGGGGATAAATCGTAATCAGAAATAATCGTTTCTTTACCATCTACTAATGCTGTAGCTTGTAAAGGTTGGTCATATCCAATTGCATAAGCTAAAGTTACATACACTTCTTTAGCATTAAATCTTTTTAAATAATCAACTGCTACTTTTCTAGCAGCATATGCAGCAGATCTATCTACTTTTGAACTATCTTTTCCGGAAAAAGCTCCTCCTCCTAATGGAATTCTAGGACCATAGTTATCTACTGCTAATTTTCTACCAGTTAGTCCAGTATCAGCAGTAAAACCTCCAATATCCCAATCACCAGCAGGATTACAATGAACATCTAAAACTGAATACATAGTAGGCATAAAGAAGTTAGTAATTATTTTTCCTAATTCTGCTGCAGGTGCATTTTGAAAAGAAGCTACTACCCTAACTTGATTATGTTGGTTTAATGTAATTTGAGTTTTTCCATCGTAAGGGAATTTTTTGTATATCTCCTTACATAATTTTCTAGCTAAATAGTACTCTTGAGGAACCATTTCTTCATTGTCGTTACACGCATAACCTATCATAATACCTTGATCACCAGCTCCACCAGTATCTACTCCTTGAGATATTTCAGGAGATTGTTTTACTATATTAACTTGTACTCCTATATCTTCATTATTATATACTGATCTTACTATATCAGGTATTTCTACATATGCTTTTGTAGTTAATTCTCCAGTAACCGAAATAATTCCATGGCCACCCATCGTTTCAACTGCTACTCTTGAATCTGGATCTTGTTCTAAACAAGCGTCTAAAATAGCATCAGATATCCTATCACATATTTTATCAGGATGTTTTGGTGTTATACACTCTGCTGTTCTTATCATATAATTAATTTTAATGTCCGTCTCTCCAATTATCAGATATCTCAGGAGGAGCTTTTAACGTCACTCCATCTAATTTAGTAGTATTTTCCATTATCTCTTGAACGATAGGAGCAAACTTTTCAGCTTGATCATCCTTAACATTAATTAATAACTGGTCATGTACTTGAGCTTGAACTATAGCATCTATGCCAAGTTCTTTAGCTTTTCTATTTATCTGTACTGCTGCTCTATTAACAACAGCAGCTGCTAAAGATTGAAGTTGAAAGTTAAGACAGTTATTTAACCCGTTACGAAAGTCTCTATATACTTGAAGTACTTGAGCTCTACCATACTGAGGTTCTAACTGCTTTCTAAATCTCCAATCTAAAAATCTATCTTGATATTTAGCATAAATTTTATGTACCTTAGGTAAATGTCTTATTCTACCTACGTGATTTTTAATCCAACCATGAGCCTTAACTTGTAATCTAGAATTTTCTCTCCACTCTTTAAGCTGAGGGAACCCATCTAAGTAACCTTTAATTAAGTCTTCAGCAGTTCTCTGATCTACTCCTAAGGTCATTTTTAATGCAAAAGCTTCCATACCGTAGGCAACTCCTAACGAATATGCTTTAGCTTTATTTCTTTTAACAGGATCTAACTTTTTAAGATAGTTATCAGCTTTTTTATCAGCAGATACTCCTTCTAATCCTTCAGTTTGTATAGCAACATAAGAATAAAAGTCCCATCCATTATTAAATATTTCTTGTAATTTTTTATCTCCAGTAACAGAAGCAAAACAATGAGGTTCTAAAGATTCGTAATCTGAGTCAATAACTTTTCTACCATTACCTGCAACTAAGAAAGCTCTAACTAAGTTATTATACTTAACTATAACAGGAGCATCTTCTCCTTCTTCTTTAGGTTTAGGTAATTGTTGAGCATCAGAACCATATCTACCAGATACAGTACCATTCTGCTTAAAGTAAAAATAGTATCTACCGTCTTCGTTTCTATCTATAAATCTATCAACATAAGTAGATTTAATTTTAAGCAGTTTATTATATATTCTTAAATTTTCAGCCCAAGCATAAGTTTTAGCTAATTCATCTAACATTTTCATATCAAACTGATCTTGACCTTTTCTAGTTTGAGATTTAGCTTTTATCCCCATATACTTAAAGCATATTTCACCTAAATGCTTTTTAGATTGAATATTAATATGATCTCCATCATTAGATTCTTTCCACATCGACATTGATATACGAGCTACTTCTACTGGATCTAATAATTCTATATCACCAGTTTTAAGGAACTCCTTTTGAGGGCTATCATCTAAAGCATCTATATTCTTAGCAGTAATAGAATATTTACCAGTTTTTTCACTCTTAGGTAAATTTAACGAATACCTTATTACTAACTGCTGAGCCCAGTTACCTTTATGAGAAGGAGGATAAGTACCCATAGCGGTATCCATTACCCATTTTTTAGCTTCGGAAGTATCTAATAAACTCTTCATTACTATTCCTTTATTCTTTTCTAGGTCTTCAGTAATATTTTTATGAGTTTCATATAATAAATCCATATTTAAATCTACTCCACATGCTTCCATAGGGATAGTTACTTCTCTATATACAGGCATAACTTCTTCTTCAAAGAAAAACTTTTCTAATCCTTCTTCTTTTAGTTTTTCTAAATACAGATTACATATACGTAAAGTAAGATCGGTATCGGCAGAAGCATATTTAGATAGTATATCTAAGTCAGCTTTATAAATCTCAAATTTAAGTTTAGTAGTCTCTCCACCATTCTTCTTAATACTTTCTTTTAGTTCTATCTGCTCTTCGTTAGCAGCTTTTTCAACATCTAATCCTAGTTCCTTCTGATTCATTATAGCAATAGATTTCAAACCAAAAGGATTACCGAAACCAAAAGCACCTTCTTCGTAAACAGTATGAACTAATAAACCAGTATCAACCCATATATCATCTATGAGGTCTAAACCAAAATAGTTTTTTATAAACTGAACGTCAAAGGAAGCATTATGAAATACTAATTTTTTACCTTTTAATGCTTTAAATAAATTTTTAGAAATAGTTTCAGTAGAAGTATTATCAATAGTTTGAAGTTCTAACTCATCTTTTTCGAAATTCCATAATAAAGTAGGAATATAAAAACCTATACCTTCATCACCGGAAACAGACCATCCAACTATCTTATCTTTTCTAGGATTAAGACCGGACGTTTCTGTATCGACAGCAAGAACATCGCATTCATTAATATGCTGATACATTAGTTTTAGCGTATCAGAATCTTGAACAGTATAATACTTTTTTTCTATCTGCATTTATTGCGTAGTTTCAGAGTTAATTTTTAATGCTCTTTCTACATGATATAATCTTTCTTGAGCACCTTGCCTTACTTGATTCTGTAACCAAGGAATAACTTCTGAAATTAATTTACCTTTATGTTTACCCCAAGGAAATATATACCTACCTTCTTTTATAGCAAGTAAGTCTTTTTTAAGATCTCTTCTTGAAGCATAACAATATAGTTTTCCATCTTCGGTTTTAGAAAACTCATAAATATTTTGACCTCTAAAGTCACCGAAAGGCCATTTGAATTTTAATTCTTTCATATTACAACCATTTTATATTATACTAATATACGAAAAATAACGATAAGAAACAACTAATTTAGTTAGTTTTTTGAGCTATCAACATATAAAATTCTGGTTCATCTAGTTTCTTATTTTGTATAAATTTATAAGTATATTCTTTTCCTAATGTATCTTTTATTCTTTGATGAGAAATATATCTTTCATTTTCAAAAAATACTACCTGTCCTTTATCGTTTAAAAAATTAGAAACATCTCTACAAAAATTTGTATGAAATTTAAAATCTTTATCTAAAAGTATTAATCTTGATCTTTTATCATTTTCTATTGAAAAATAATCTGGTAAGTTTTCTTGACATTTTATATACTCTTCTTCAGTAGTTACGTGAGGAGGATTAAGAACGATTAAATCTACTTTAGGACCATAATAACTATTAAATGCTGATGAAAGATGAAATTCAGTATCAAACTTAACTAAACTTTTGTTTAATTGTATTCCTTCTTCTACTTCTGGATCTATATCTATAAAAACCGCTTTTTCTAAATTAAATTTATTAGCTAAATAATAACCTATACCCCCATATCCGCAGCACATTTCCATAATAGTGCTTGTAGGAGTTAATAAAGCTCTTATATCAGGATCGGATAAGAATTTTTGAATAAATAACTGGCCGCCTCCTTCATGCAAACCGTTAGCTAAATTTATTTCAAACTTACAACCTAAATAATCTGGTTCTAGACATATTTTTTTCACCTAATATTCTCCGTATAAGTCCCATACTTCAGGTTCTGGTTCCGGAACATTTACTTCTTCTTCTACTATTGCGTATAATTTACCATTTAAAGGTTCTAATCTATAGTGACCTTTAAATTTAGTTTTACGCATATATTGAGTTAATGTTTGAACTAAACCTTCAATAATATTTTCCTTGTCTATAACTAATTCCCAATTATCCCCAGGAGGAACTCTTACGGCTATTAGTTTTATATTTTCTATTTTTTCTTTTCCCATTTAATAGTCTTTATCTGTATAACTACTTCTTTTTGTAAACAACCAAGCTTGGCCTGGTCCTTCATTTTCAGGTTTCATTACTATTAAGTGTATTCCTTTTAAAAAGAATAATAATCTATATTCTTCATTATATTTTTGAACATATAGATAATCGTCTTCTACTGTAAAACTTCCTTCTACTATAATATCACCTGATTTTCTTTTAAAAGTATCTCCTTTATCAGAAAAATACATATAAAGAATCTGTTCATTATCAAAACTTACAAAAGTTCCATAAATATCTTCAGTTGGGGTTGCATATCCAAGTTTTCTTTCTTGACTGTACGATGAAGTTGAATATACAAAAGCTAAACAAGCTATGATAACTAATATAATTTTACCTGCTCTATTCATGTGTTTATCTGTTATAATCATAATTTACCTAATTTAGTTATTTCACCTGTTAATGTATTTAAAGCTTCTGTAATTTCTTTAGTTGCTTCATTAACTGTACTATCAACTTTTTTCAAAGTAGGTTCTTGTTCTGCTACAGTTTGTTCTAAAAACTCTTTTACTATACTGTAAGGAATCATATCACTTTTCAATGATTCTACATAAACAACGTGTTCTTCTAATTTTAATGCCATAATTATATTCCTATGTGTTGTTGTGGTCTAGTTCTACTTATATCTTTATCGGTAAAAAATTTTCTAAGATCAGGTCTAAAATAGTTTATAGATTTCATAACTTTGTTATCCCTTGATCTATAGACAATGTACCGTCCCTCCTCAATTTTTTTAAAATGACAGGCCTCACCTTGTTCCTTAGCTCTTTGGCTGACGGTCTGTATGGCTTCTTCTTCAGTTTTGCAAGCTTTACTAAGATTACTTGCTTGTACCTCCATATATGCTGGCCATATCTTATCCTTAAGGCCATGTAACATAGTACCGTTCCCAATGGAAACATAAGCAATGTCGCACAAAGCGTCCAAAATCTCCACAATGTCGCCCCTTTCGCAAGCTTCTCTATATTCTTCGAGCTCCTCGAGGATAAAATCGTAAACAAATTTCCATTCTTTTTCTTCAGGGATCGTAGGTTCATAATTATTCGGTTTATTAAATGTATCGTTAAACTCTTCAACCTCTGATACAAAAGGTACGTAATCTTTTTTCATATTATTGTCTTAAAGTTTTCTTAATAATAAATTCTGGGTTATCAAAGAACTCAGGAACTAAAGAGGTATGAGACGCTCTTATTGGATTAATATCTATTCCTCCTCTTCTTGTATATAAACATGCTACCATTAATTGATCAGGTTCATAAGCATCAGTTAAATGTTTATAAACCATTTCACATATTTCTTCATGAAAGTGACTTACTGTTCTATGACTAACTATATATTTAGCCAAAGATTCAGCAGTAGGTAGCTTTTTACCTTTTAATCTAATAAATACATCTCCCCAATCAGGTTGATTAGTTACTCTACAATTAGATCTAAGTAAATTAGAAGTAAATTTAACTTCACCCTCTTCTTCATTAACTTCTAACTGAGAAGAATCTGACTTAAAAGCTGTAAAATCTATTCTATCTAAATTAGCTTCTTCTGCTATATCTACATATCCCTGAAAACTCATAGGTTCAGTTTCAATATCACTAGCGTAAAAAGTTATAGTAGTATTAGTTTCTAATAATTCATCTAAATCTCTTTTAACTCTAGATTCTATACCTTTTATACAATCAGCTGCTGTATCTCCGATCTTAGTCATATTAAATGAATTAAGATATAATTTAATTGACTTAGATTCTACGTGAAATTCACTAGAAGCAGGACATACTATTTTTAACATCCCTGCTACAGGTTGTCCTTTAGTAGTTATAGCTGATACTTCGTATGCATTCCATGTATCTACACCGACAAATTCTTTCCCAGTAAGATTATAAGTTTCTCTATTTAATACTCTAGGTACCTTAACTAATAAGTCTCTATTATACTGATCGCTATATCCGTCACCGCCTACTTTACCTAAATGCTTACCGGCTATTTCTTTTACTTTATTTTGATTATCCATTAAATACTTGTTTTTTACCACCCTCATAAACATAAGCGTGACCGTTTTCTATTAATAATTGATTAAGAGATTTATCTTCTCCATCTATAAAAATTTCAGCTAATACTCTACCATACTTACCTTTACCGTAAGATTGAATAGTAAAATTGCCATCGTTTAATTCTAAATAAGTTGCAGTAAAGGCAGTCGCTGCTAAACCTTTAATTTTTTCTGCCTTATCTCTAGTTCTTTTCTCCCAGGTATCTACACCTTTGAACCTTAACCTAGCTTTAACCCAGGTATCGAATCCTAGATCGATCATAACATCTGCTGTATCACCGTCTACGACTCTTAATAATTTTGCTTTATACTTATACATCTATAAATTTTAATATCTGTTCTACCCTTTGCATAGGCGAACCTGTTACCGTCAAATAAGGTTGACGTACACCTGTCAATACTGCTTTAAACTCATTATCTATTTTTGTCCTCCATTCTTCATCTATACTCCTTACTCCATCGTCTACAGAATCGAATTCAATAGGAAAGTAAATATAATGAGTATATTCTTTTTTTACTCTATTCCAAGTATCTTCTATATAGTTATAAGTCATAGGTTTTATTTTATCCATAAATCTAGAATAAACTACAACATCCATATAACATCTATCTAAGACTAAATTATAAGGCTGAAGTAAAGCTTCTAGGTGGAAGCTGCTAATAGCCAGTTGAGTAGAATCCGTACCGAGTTCATTAATAGGAAAACCGTAGTTACCGATAGTACGAGTACTTTCATTAATAAATTCATATTTAGGTAATTTATTTTTTAATAATTCATAAACAGTAGTCTTACCAGTACTACTTGCACCTACTAAAGCTACTCTTTTTATCATGGTTGCAAAAGGTTTTTTAATAAAATATACCACATAGACAATGCTTTATCTCTTAATATACGAAATAAATCGTCAAGATCCAAACCAGAAGTATTAAATTCTCTTGATAGTATTACCTCTCCTTCGTCTACTCCTCCGCTAACTTTATGAAGAACTGCGCCAGCAGTTTTATATTTACCTTCAAAAGCTCTTATTTGAGGATCTTTACCTTTAAGCTCTGGGTATTTAGTAATTAATCCAGGATGACCATTATAAATTTTAGATCTTTCACAAACATATTCTGGAACTATTCTTAACCACCCATGTAAAGTAACTATTGCATTAGGATTAGCTTCTAATAATTCTATATAATCTTCTTCAGATGGTTTATTAGCCCAGGTAAAGTAACCTTGCTTTTCTATTCTAGGATCTATCGTTCTTAAATGTTCTGGTCTTTCATTAGTAATAATGATATCAGGCCATCTACCCATCTCTTCTGAGAGATCTGCTATTTCAGAACCTGTCTGACTAAAAAATGTTATCCAACGCGTGTCTGCCATTAGTAATCCATCTAAATTTTTGTATATTATTTTTTATAATACTTAACTGATCTTCATCTATATCAGAATTAATTAACTCAAATAATTTTTGAGATTCTTTAGACCATAGTCCTTCTGATTTATAACTTATTCCTTTTATTCCATGCACAACAGGATTAGAAGTATCTAAAGAATATAACCAATCATAATCTGAATGTTTATAGAAAGCAAATTCCTGAGGTAAACTACAGCCTAGTAAATGATGCTTCTTTTTCTTATTAATAATACCGTCTTTAAGTAAATCTCCTAGTAACTTAACACGTCCTAGCATCCAACTAACGTATTTATTAGCATGAGGAACTGATTTAGTATAATACGAATAATCAAATGATATAGCAATCATATCTACTTTTGCTACTTTATCCATATATGAATAGCAATCTACTATTTCATTATAAGTCTTACCTTGAACAACTCCTATTTTTTTACCTGGTACATTGAAATATTTTCTATTCCAATCTGACATTTTATTTATAGTGCCTTCTGCATCCTCCAAAACGTCAGGAACTATATACCAGGAGGGTCTAAGATCATCAACCCAATACTTAAACTTTTCTGCATCGAAAGCTTCTTCTAATTCAAATATAGAATTATCTAATATAATCTCTCTACCTTTGGAAGCAGCTTTTTTAAACTGCTCTAAATACTCTTTATCTTCTTCAAATAAATGAACTAAAGCATAATCATAATCAGTAAATCTTTGAACTTCTTCAAATATACTTTTAGGACTTTCATGTGCTATTTTAATCATAATTTAATGTTTACAACCTTCTGCGAGTTCTATATTTTTATAAAATTCAGCTTTTGCTGATGCTTCGTTTAAAAATGCTCCAGTAAGTTTAGCTGTTTGCATAGAAGCACCTCCATGCTTTACTCCTCTACAAGATACACATGCATGAGTTGCATTAACTTGTACTGCTACTCCTAAATTCCCTTCACATATCTTATCTACTGCATTATGAATAGCTACAGTTAACTGCTCTTGTATAGCTCCTCTTCTACCGAACTGCTCTACTATTCTATTTAGT